>OJQJ01000816.1_pt1 | contig 19672 bp, 16 predicted proteins | sample 1598671 | NCBI WGS metagenome assembly OJQJ01 (sample SAMN03922499, study PRJEB24848) | human gut metagenome | isolation source: stool sample | host: Homo sapiens | place: Germany | collected 2011-11 | reverse complement strand
GGAGATGTGTATAAGAGACAGGAGTGCGAATGTGAATTTCGTCATCGCTAAAGCCGGGATGTCCGAGCAGGCGTTAAATACCGCGCTTGCCGCGCCGAAACAGGCGGTTTATCTGGAAGCAGACAAGAAAAACGTAATGAGCGTCGATATTCCGGTGTTCCATTATAAGACCCGGACGGCGGATGAGAACGATATTTACTCGTATGGATTTGCGTTTACTTCGAGCGATCTGGACGGGGCAGTCAAGTCGCTGGCGGACATTCTGCCGGATATGCTGCGGCTGTCCGAGACAGAGAAAGCCTGCCAGCTCATGGCAGCCGAGATCGAGAAAACGCGCCGGAGAGTCAATGCGCTGGAACACGTAATTATTCCGGAGGCGCGCAAAAATATCAAATATATCACGATGAAGCTGGATGAAAATGAGAGAAGCACGCAGATCCGCCTGATGAAGGTGAAGGATATGATGCTGGAGGAGAAGCATCATTATAAGGAGAAGCGGGAGCTTTGTTCGTGATGATGAAAATGCCTCTTCTGGCGGCTTTAGGGCTGTCAGGGGAGGTTTTTTGCACATAGTTGTGAAAATGACGGGACGAGCCCACGAGGTTCGAACCGCCCTTTCGATATACCTTTGTTCGCTTGCTTTCACTACAGATGTTCGCCCATGACGGACTGCGTCCGCCCTGTTCGGACACCTGTGTTCAAGATGCGTACAAAGATATATGAAAGGCGGTTCGGACCTCGCGGGCTCGTCCCTGTGTATTGGAAAAATAAAAGAGACAGAAAAAAGTAAAGTATTTATTGGAAATATTTGGTAGAATAGGAGGAAATGAGGGGAGGAATTTTGCATGGCAAAGCAGGTACAGAGGGCGATTGGCTGGGTGGCAGCATTTCTTTTGGCGGTGGGGATGTTGTTCCTGCCGGTTTCGAAGGCGTATGCGGGTCCGGTATCGGGCGGCAGTCCTGGAAGTGGAGAGATGAGAGGTGTCTGGGTTTCGTATCTGGACTGGAATGGATGGGCGAAGGATGAGGCTGGATATAAGAAAGCGATGGATCAGACACTGGATCTCTGTGTACAGAAGGGGTTAAATGCGGTTTTCCTACAGGTTCGCCCGGATGGAGATGCGATGTATCCGTCACAGTATTTCCCGTGGTCGAAATTTGCCTCTGGAAAACAGGGAAAGAATCCGGGGTATGATCCGCTGGCATATGCGGTGCAGGCGGCGCATCAGCGGGGCTTGCAGCTTCATGCGTGGATCAATCCGTACCGGATCACGGGGTATCTGAACCGTTATTCGGATCTGTGTGCGTCAAATCCGGCGATCGCGTGGGCGAAGGACGGGGACAGTTCGAATGACCGGTGGGTATTGTGCCAGAATGGTGAGTATTATTACAATCCGGCGATTCCGCAGGTGCGCCAGCTGATTATTGACGGTGTGAAAGAGATCGTGACGAATTATGAGGTGGACGGCATCCATTTTGATGATTATTTCTATCCGAATCTAGATGACAGCAAGGCGGAAACATGGTTTGATTATCCGGAGTACCAGGCGGGCGGCACATCGCTGAGTGTGGCGGCGTGGAGACGGAATAATGTCAATGAGCTGGTAAGGGGCGTTTACAGTGCGGTCAAGTCGATCCGTCCGCAGGCATTGTTCGGTATCAGCCCGGAGGGATATTTACAGAACCTCCGAAAAGATACCCGCCAGTTTACAGATGTGGATGCGTGGATGACCCAGAGCGGCTATGTGGATTACCTGATGCCGCAGATTTACTGGGGATTTGAGGCGAAGCAGAACGGCCAGGCAGCGGGCTATGCGTTTGCAAACTGCCTGAATGAGTGGGTGACGCTGAAAAAGAAGGGCAATGTGAAGCTGTATGTCGGTCTGGCGCTCTATAAGACCGGAACAGATACAGTGGACGGCAACGAGGTGCCGGAGTGGCAGCGGTATCATGATATCATGAAGCGCGAGGTGCAGGCTGGACGGGCAACCGGACAGGTGAGCGGTTACTGCTTCTATGATTTATCGTCCCTGACGCGTGCGGCGGCAGCGGAGGAAGTGGCGAATGTGACGGCGCTGTTCCATTAAGTGCTCCATGATAGTTACTGTTCACGCATACGTGCCCAGTAACGGAATTTGCCGTGGCTTCGCATTTAATTGTGGAAATGGAAACCCCTGTGGATGATTGCAACCACAGGGGTTCTGTGCTATACTGGACATACGATTGCAGTAAAAATGTTGTTGTTTACATAATGTTCAGACGGCAGCAAATATACGGACGAGGAGAGGGCAGATGAAAAAAACAGCACTTGTCATTATGGCAGCCGGAATCGGAAGCCGTTTTGGCGGAGGGATCAAACAGCTGGAGCCGGTGGGTCCGAATGGGGAGATCATTATGGATTACTCCATCCATGACGCGCTGGAAGCTGGATTTGACCGGATTATCTTTGTGATCCGTCATGATTTGGAAGAGGACTTCAAAGAAGTGATCGGGAACCGGATTGAGAAGATTGCGCCGGTGACATACGCATTCCAGGAGCTTTCGGATGTACCGGAGGGATTCAGTGTCCCGGCAGACCGGAAAAAACCGTGGGGAACTGGACAGGCGATTTTGAGCATCCGCGGACTGGTCGAAGAGCCATTCCTGGTGATCAATGCGGATGATTATTATGGAAAAGAAGTGTTCCGAAAGATTCATACATACATGGTGGAACAGATGGACGTGAACGCACCGGTGTATGATATCTGCATGGGCGGCTTTATTCTGGCAAATACGCTCAGCGAGAACGGCGGCGTGACACGCGGCGTCTGTGAGGTGGGCGAGGGAGAGATTTTAAAACGCGTAACCGAAACCTACAATATCCAGAAGACAGCGGACGGCATGACGGCGACGGACAAAGAGGGGAATCCGGTTTCGGTTCAGGAGAACCAGCATGTATCGATGAATATGTGGGGACTCACACCGGGCTTTGTGGAGGAGCTGGAAAAAGGATTTCCAGAGTTTCTTGCGGGGCTGAAAGAGGGCGATGTGAAGTCGGAGTACCTGCTTCCGACGATCATCGATCAGATGATCCACGACGGGCGCGCAAGGGTGAAACTTCTGGAGACGCACGACTGCTGGTTTGGTGTGACCTACCGTGAGGATAAGGAGAGCGTGACGGAGTCGATCCGGGCGCTGATCCGTGAGGGCGTGTACCCGGAAAAACTGTTTTGACAATTTGAGGAACAGTTTAAAGAAACAGAATTATTTAAAAAGATAAAACATCATGAGAACGATACTGCGAAATGGAGCAGCTGATTCGGCTGTGCAGAGGATAACGTGAAAAACGGTACGTGAGAATAACATGATACGCATAAATCCTGCATAGGATACCATGTAAGCCTTGAATTAAGGGGGAATGGCAGTCCGATGCAGGATTTTGCATATTTTAAGAGTCTTTATCCGGCTGCATGTAAGCAGATGCAGCTTTGCGTGGAAGCAGTCTGTGATGAGCTGGAATATGAGGGGAGTCCCATCTATGATGAATATCCGGATCGGATCTTTCTGGAAAAACTGACAAAACGGGCACTGGAAAAATGGCAGAAAGTTTACTCTTCTGACTTTTCCGACTGCTTTCAATTCAATGCGATGCTCTGTCTTCTCCGTTTCATACAGACAATGTTCCGTTTTCCATCTTTTCAACCCACTGTTCGCATGCACCAGCGGAAGACACAGCAATACGATTGCAATCAATATCCACATCATCCAGATCGTAAGCTGGATGGACATGTGTTTTGTCAGGAAACTGCTAAGCGGAACGATCAGCAGAAATATAAAATACTGTTTCATCTCTCTGCGGAACTTTTCCACAATTGCTGCCACCTCCGGTTCCTTGATCCACTCCGGTTTCATGTTTACTGCAAACAGGCAGCCATCTGCATACTGATACTGTCCTCGGAAACAAAAATAGAGGACTAATAAAACCGGATACATTGTGAAAAACATAATTATGTTTACGAGCATAGTTTTTCTCCCTTCAAAGCTGGATTGTAATAGGCGTCTGCGAAACTCATCCTACTCTTCTTTCAATTTAGATTTTCATGAGTTTCGCAATTGTTCATCAACTCACTACGTATTTTATTCATACAGCTTCCCGCAGATTTCAAAAAATTCTTCCTTCGTCATGCCGCTGACTTTCGCTTCCGAGATGATCTGCTGCAATAATTCCTTTGATTTCTCCGAAAGCTCTTTTGTCACCGCAAATTCCTTCCGCACCCTCGCACCGCTCCTGCGGTCAGCGAAGATATAGCCATCCTGTTTGAGCAGGCTATAGGCTTTGTTGACTGTCATGGAATTGATCCCGATCTCTTCTGCAAGCCCGCGGACGGTTGGAAGCTGTTCTCCCGGCGATAGTCTTCCATCGGAAATCCCCTGCACGATCTGGTTTCGGATCTGCTGATAAATTGGGATTTCTGACATCTCATTGATGGATATGATCATGTGAGGTTCTCCTTTCTCCCGCGTTTCTGTTATATTAATATCGAATTCTTTCTAAAATAAAGTGTCCGCCTGATACACATTTTCCTGCACGAGCGAATAACGTTGCTATGTGTTCGTCTTCATGAGTTGTACATCCTTGCGGAATGTTTTTATATAATAGGAATGAAGTTTCCTATTGCATAAAAATATGTATCATTTGTATTAATTATTATAATACAAATGATACATATGTCAAGTGTTTCTAAAAGATATTTGTGATTTGTGCAAGCAAAAAAGATAAATACGCATAGCAATTTCCTATAAAAAAGCGCCAGAACCAGCACCCTCTGCCGGAACTTGCGCTTCTTTAGCAAATTACTATTCTACAGTCTGTTTATGCCTGTTCTTTCAAAAAGGTCAAAAACGTCTCCACGCCTCCACCGAGCACAATAACCGCCTCCGGGCGGTTTCCTTCAATCGCAGACACGTCAAAGAAATCACCTGCTTTTGATTTCTCTGTGTACATAAAGCTGTCACTTCCATATAACTCATGCTCGATCTCAACAAATTCATCGCCCCAGAATGAGCAGTCCTCTGCTGTGATTCCTTCTGCTTTGAATCTCTCAAGAAAAACATCCACATTATCGCTCTTGCAGGAAATTCCAACTTCCAGATATTTTGCATCGCAGGTTGCCGATACTCTCTGTCCGAATTTCTCTCCGGTCTGCTCTGCAATGCCGATCAGTTCCTTCAATCCAGATTCGATACCATGCTGTTTTAAGATCTGGCGTAAATGTTCCACCTCATCGCCCTGCATGAAAAGCTGGTCTCCACGGTCGTTTTCCACCATAAGATCGATCTTGCAGTAATTCGGACGGCTGAATACAATGTCTGTTTTCAGTCCGTATTCCCACAATAATTTCACATGGATTGCATAACAGATATCATGGATTTTCAACAATCCTTCCTGGTCTGGAATCATAGATGCGAAAATTTCCGGTCTATCGTCCGTGATCTGATAGTTGTATGCCCCTCTTCCCAGTCCGAAGAACAAATTCTTCTGCTCTTCCTCTGTGAAATAAGTATGGAACTTCCCACCTGCTATCTTATCGTAAGTTGTCCCGCTTACGATCACAAGCTTTGTTCCCTGCTGCAATAACGGTTTCATTGCGGCAACTGCATCCTCGACCGGCGCAGTTCTTGATGTCACTGCGGTTCCGTCCCAGTCAAAGAAAATTGCTTTATACTTTTTATTCATAGCTGTCTCCTCTTGTTTATCTTTCACAATAGATAATTGTGAAACTCCTCATACTCTTCTTTCAATTGTTCAAAATCAACAAAAACATTCAAGACACGCTTCCGCTATGTGTCACTCGCAACGGTACTAAGAAGCCAGGCACAACTTACAGTTGTACCTACCTTCTAAGAACCGGCGGTTCCCCAATGTCTTTCATGTCTTTTGTTAATTTTTCACAATTCAATTTACACTTTCATGAGTTTCGCAATTATCTAATCTTTCACAATCTAATCTACGTTATAGATGAGTTTCGCTATTATCTATTAAAACTCAATCTTATTTCCTATGATTTATTGAATTAACTGAGCAGATACGTATACGTCTCCCCACTCTTCAGCACAACTTCCTTACCTCGCACTGTAAATGAAATCTCCCCGCCTTCCAGCAGCGTGAACTCCGCCTTATCCTTTGTAATACGCACTTCCAGAAGTGCTCCTTTGAATTTTAATCGGAATGCATATTCCTTCCACTCTTTCGGGATGGTCGGTTTGAATTTCAGCACACCATTCTGACAACGCACACCTGCGAATCCATTAACGATCGCCTGCCAGGTTCCTGCCATGTTGGCGGCATGGATTCCCGCGTAGAAGTTGTTGTGGTAATCATCGAGATCCATTCTTGCAGACTGTGAGAAATATTTATATGCTTCATCCAGATAGCCGATGTCACATGCCACGATTCCGAAAATACAGGTGGACAAAGAAGAATGATGCAAAGTAACTTCCTGATAAAAATCATAGTTTCTCCGAATTTCTTCTTCGGTAAACAGATCATTATGCAGGTACATTCCGAGGATCGCGTCTGCCTGTTTTGACATACGGTGGCGCATGATAAACAGTGGATGATAATTCTCATACAGCCATGCTCGTTTTTCCGGTGGGATTTTGTTTTCGTCCCACGGTTTCCGCATCATAAAGCCATCGTCCATCGGATAAACCTGCCGCTTCTCATCGTATGGGAAGTACATTTTTTCGATGATCTCACACCAAAGTTCCAGCTCCTTCACAGAGAAGTCCAGCTTCTCTTCCAGTCTCTTGAGATCTTCCTGTGCATGCTCCTTTAAGTATTCCACTGCTCTGACCGCATCACGCAGATTCTCTCTTGCCATCAGGTTTGTATAGAAGTTATTGTCAACTAACACGTTATATTCATCCGGTCCGGTCACATCACAGATACAGTATTTTCCGCCTTTGCACTCCGCAAAAGAACCAACATCTGCCCATACTCTTGCAGTTTCGATCAGAATCTCCGCTCCTTTCTCTTTCAGGTACTCCACGTCACCTGTCACCTGAAGGTACAAAGAAAGCGCATATGAAATATCCGCATTAATATGGTACTGCGCTGTGCCAAGCGGATAATAAGTGGAAGCTTCCTCACCATTGATTGTTCTCCACGGATAGAGTGCACCTTTCATGTGACCTAAAATCCTTGCACGGTCTCTCGCCTGTGGCAGCGTCGCATAGCGGTAATCTAGCAGCTTTCTTGCAGTCTCCGGTTCTGTAAAGATCAGAACAGGGAGTACATACATCTCTGTATCCCAGAAATAATGACCTTCGTATCCCTCTCCGGAAAGTCCTTTTGCCCCCATTCCAGTCTTTCCGTCTCTTCCGGCTGACTGGATAATATGGAACAGATTAAAGTGTAAACCCTGCTGTAATTCTTCATTCCCCTTGATCTCTACATCTGCTGTCTTCCAGAAATCCTGCATATAACTCTTCTGCTGTTCTTTGAGCTTCTCATAGCCTTCGCTCTTTGCAGCCGCAAGCTCGTCCTGCACAAAAGCTTCCAGCTTCTCTTTCTCCATGTCAAGACTGGTCGAATAACAGATAAATTTATCGAGTGTCACGCACTCTCCCTCTTTTGCTGACAAGGAAACTCTGGATACTGTATCCATTTCTCCTGCTTCCGCCATCCAGTTCACGTCCGTCACTGTCTGTCCATCACACCATAATTCATGAACACTTCCGCATGCCACAGTCAGGTGACTTCCCTTTGTCGTTCCCTCATAATAGGAAATGTCGTTCTCCGCTTTCACCTTATCAGGATCAAGTCTCCGTCCAAATGGTCCATAGTCCACGATTGGATTTGTTTTTCTTGTATGATTTTCCACATCTGCCTGCATTTTTGACACAAACTCCACCGTTCCAGCATAATTGACTGGTCTGACCTGATAACGGATTGCCATGATATTTTTTCTGGCAAAGGAAACAAGACGGAAAATATGAATTTCTGTCATTTTTCCACTTGAAGCCGTCCATGTCAGTTTCCGCTCCAGAATACCATCCTTCATGTGAAGCGTTCTTGCATACTCTTTTACTTCGCCCTGCTCCATCGTGAACTCTTCACCGTCCAAAATGACATGAATTTCCTTCAGATTCGGCAGATTTAAAAGCGACTGACTCAAAAGCGGTGAACCAAAATTCGCCTCTCCATAGCGGATCTCATTGCTCTCATAAAAGCCGTTGACGAAGTTTCCTTCCAGACCGGTATCCACATCGAATGGATACGCCTCCTCGAAAGTTCCTCTTGTGCCAATGTAGCCGTTAGACAGCGCAAATGTCGTCTCATTTCTGTAATTATTTTCTTTTTTGAATTCCGTCTCCGTGATATTCCATTGTTCGATCGGATATATTGGTTTCTTAAATTCCATTATTCACTAACTCCTTCTATTTTCCTAATATACAATCTCCCAGAACAACTCTTCTCTTTTGACAAACGCATATAAAAATTCTACCGCATCCTCTTTGATCGCATTTTTATGACAAGCCAGCGCACGTGCCTTTCTGTTCACAGAAAAATCAAGTGCCTGCATATCTTCCGGAACTGCAAAGCTGATGCGTTCTTCCCATTTTAACAATCCTTTATCAAAATCTTTTGGACACACGAATGGTTCACAGACATCCATACTCTTCGCATAATCCCAGAGGTTATCTCTCTTAGCAGATCGGTTCGGCCAATTTTCATCCCCGGCATTTGAGTGGACCACACCTGAAAATAATGTCGGGTGATATTCTTTCTCCTCCGTCAGAATCTCTTTAATAAAAAGTACCAGCCCACTGTGATCCCCATGTCTGTCATATTCTGCGGTTGTAAAAATGATTTCCGGACATTTTTCCATAATGATCTCTTTTAAATCCTGTTTAAATTGATTTCTTGTATACAAAGCAGGCTTTCCATACTTTTCCGCATGATAATCTTTCTTGTCAGGGAGCGCATACGTATGATCCGAACAGTGCGACACATGTACACGGTCACCCTTGCTGTCATCGTATAACTGATGAAGAAAACTCTCTGTCTCATCCATCCCGGTATCCGCATAACCGAGAAATGTCACCTGTCCCTCGTCCAGTCCAAGCACCTGAAGCCCTGCCAGTGTCTCTGGCAGACGGACACTTCCGGTTGCCTCATCATGTCCTTCATAATCTCCGTTTCCTGCCATCACTACATGAACACCAATTCCTTTTGCAAGTGCTTTCTCCATAATACCTGCTGCAAGAAGGATCTCATCATCTTCATGCGGCACGATCACCATAATATTTTTGATTCCTGCATCCAGTTCCATTCGTCTCATATTCTTCTCCATTCTGCAATATCGTCTTACCCCTTCACTGCACCGGCAGAAACTCCTGCGATAATGTATTTCTGCATGAAAATATAGAAGATCATAAGTGGTGCAACACCAAGCATGAGCATTGGGAACAACGCTGTCCAGTCGGTTGAGAACTGTCCGATATTTCTGGATACTTCCTGAAGGATGACATCCTGCTCACGGCTCTGTAAGAACAGAAGCGGTGTCATAAATTCATTCCACACATTCAAAGTAACAAGGATAACAACCGTTGCAATAACCGGTTTCAATAATGGAAGTACGATCACAAAAAACTTACGGATCACAGAGCAGCCGTCGATTTCTGCCGCTTCCTCTAACTCCTTTGGAATGGTCGATTCCACAAACTCTTTAAACAGGAAAATTCCCTGTGGAACATTGATCGCCACATCCACAAGAATGACTGCCCATGCCGTGTTCATCAGTCCGATACTTTTCACAATTTTAAACAGGCTGACAATATTCATCTGGAACGGAACAACCAGACCTGCAAGGAACAGCAGGAAAATGCGGTTTCCCCATCTGGACTTCGTTCTTGCCAGCGCATAACCTGCCATGGATGTAACCAAAACAATAATTGCAACTGCAAGTACTGTAATTTTTACAGTATTAAACAATGCTCTCGGATACTGCATATTTACAAAAGCATCTACATAATTCTGGAATACCCAGACTTTTGGAAGCCCCAACGGAGACTGTGTTGCCTCCTGCGGATTTTTAAATGTCGTCACGATCAGGTAATAAATTGGAATAAACCATACCGCTGCCAGAAGTATCATAAAAATCTCTGTAATAACAAGCCCGCGTTTTTCTTTTTTACTGACTCCCATTTCACTACTTTTCTGTTTTATCATGAGATAGCCTCCCCCCATTTTCCCATTATTTTGGTTGTCACACCGCTAATGATCAATACGATGATAAAGAAGCATACACCGAAAGCGGAACCTACCGAATAGAAGCCATCCGAGATACCTTTCTTCATCATAACTGTCATAACCGTTTCCGTTGCATTTCCAGGTCCGCCGGAAGTCATGGAGTAGATTGCGTCAAACGCTTTCATGCCTCCGATCAGTCCGGTTACTACAATAATTTTTACGGAAGGACACATGAGTGGGAGCGTAATCCTAAAAAAGCTCTGTCTGCCGTTTGCTCCATCGATCTGTGCCGCCTCATATAACTCTGGTGAGATACTCTGCAGGTTGGCAAGAAAAATAACCATCGCCCAGCCGGTCCACTGCCAGATCTGCGTAAATATAACAGAGAATAGTGCCCGGTTTGTCGTGAAGAAGTTAATCGTATCTAACCCGAAGCGGTGAAGCAGATTGTTGATCAATCCATAGTCCGAGGACGATAAAATAAAGTTCCATAAATATCCAATAATCAAAGAACTGAATACTGCCGGGAAAAAGTAAACCGCACGGAGCAGATTTCTTGTCTTTAACTTTTTATTCAAAACAGCAGCGATCGGAAGACCAAGAATTACCTGAAATCCAGTCAGTAATATGGCATAAATCAATGAATTCTTGATTGCAATCCGCATTAAAGGCGTCTGGAATACTTTTATATAATTCTGAAATGCAACAAAGTGCAGATTTGTCGGATTCATATCAGTATAATCAGTAAAACTGTAAAAAATGGTGTACATAAACGGCAAAATACTAAAGATCAGATAAATTGCCAGTGCCGGAATAATAAACACCGCAAAGTAACGTCCGAGTGAACCACATTCCCTTTTTTTCTGTTTTTTATTCATAAAATCTTGCTTCCTTTCCGAAAAAAGGCAGAAAAAGAGCCTCAAACCCAGCCTCACTGCCGAGTTTGAGGCATCTTCACTGCACTCTTATCTATTTTGATAATAGCTCAGAAACCACTTCATCAACCGTCTGTAATGTTGTGGATAAATCCTGCGCACCTAAAAGATAACTCTGCATCTCTGTTCCATAAGTCTCATGTGCACCTGCTGCAGAACCCCATTCATTCCATGGGCAGTAAACATTTCCTGCTGCTAACGCACCTGCGACACTTGTATATGCTTCCGGAAGGTCAAATTCTACTCCATTTAAGTAAGAAGAACCCCCCTGATTGTTCTGCCATAAAGCGTTCTGTCCATCTGTCGTTGAAATTGCTGCAAGCACTTTTTTCACTGCGTCAAGGTTCTTGGAAGAAGCATTTGCTGCAAATCCACAGCCAGGACCACCAATGAGCCAGCCTGCGCTCTCTTTTGTTCCATAGAAAGGCATCATGTCAAGCTGTAACTCCGGATTTTTTTCCATGATCGCATCATAATCCCAAGGACCGGAGCAGAACATTGCTGAACCGCCTGTTGCAAACTGCTCTAATGCCTGATCATGATCAATACCTGTCATGTCTGCTGTGTATACACCATTATCGATCAGTTGTGACCATGTCTCGATATATGGATTCCAGGTTCCGTCCATTGTCACTTCGCCGTTACGATATTTTTCTCCAAAACCTTTTCCCTCATCAGTGGACAGATACTCTGCTGTCACAAATGCCATAGAACTCTTTAACAGCGGTTCCCATGATTTTAAGCCTGCTGCAAGTGGTGTAACTCCTGCATTCTGGAATGTTGTACAAACATCTAAAAACTCATCAAATGTCTTTGGAAGTTCCACATTATTTTCTTCAAAAATTTCTTTGTTATAATAGATTCCTTCAAACCAGCTGATTCCCGGAAGTGCATAGGTACTTCCGTTATATCCGTAAACACTTGTACCTGCTGTGGAATAATCAGCTGCCAGATCATCCAACGCTTCCAGATAACCTAATTTTGCATGTTTTAATGCAGAACCCGGTGACTCGCAGATGATGTCCGGTCCTTCGCCTGCGGAAAGCTGGGTATCAATAATTGTATCGTAGTTAGAGTTATCAATAAACTGATATTCAATCTCTACCTCCGGCACTGCCTCTGCAAGATAATCTAACATTGCCTGTACCGTGTCTTCACTATTCCAGTAAGACATACGGATTGTCACTTTGTCCGAAGAAGAGTCTGTTTTCTCTCCCTTTGTCTCTGTCTTAGATGCTGAATCTGTGCTTCCTGTATCCGAGGAGCTTCCACATCCTGCTACTACCCCAAGTGTCATTGCTGCGCACAATAATACGCTCAAAACTTTTCTCTTCATACCTTTTTCTCCTTTTCCCGAAAGAAAATACCGCTGTCTGCTGCTGTTTTTCTCTTTCATTTGATATATTTATCATACAGTCGAACCTAGCAGAATAAAATAATACTTTCTTTGGAAAAGTAATACTTTTTCATGTATTTTATTTTGGATTTTTCTTCTGCAGCGTATCCGGCATCTTTACCGTAAAGCAGGTATATTTTGCATCAGTGACTTTCACTTCAAGACTTCCGAGTGCTCCGTAATAAAGCTCCAGACGTTCCTTGATATTGTGGATTCCATAGCCTTTTCCCTGTTCATTCAACAATTTCTCTACCATTTCAAGTTCGATCAAAGGTCCGTTATTGTAAATAGAAAATACCAGCTGCTCCGGTTTTCTGCAAAACTCTACAATAATTTTTCCGGTGTCCGGTTCTTCCATATAATCAATGCCGTGCTTCATCGCATTTTCCACCAGCGGCTGAAGCAGAAAGTTCGGCATACAGCATTCGAGACCGCTCTCATCTATACGGTATTCCACCTCAAATGGTTCCTCATGCATTTTTTTCTGGATCTCAATATACGCCCGGATATTCTCCAACTCACTGCTCACCGTTGTGATCTGTTGTCCGTTGTTTAATGCTGTGCGGTAGAATTTTGCCAGAAGTCCTGTGATATCGCTGATATCGTCATCCCCTTTTCTGAGCGCCTTCCACTTGATACCTGAGAGGCAGTTGTAGAGGAAATGAGGGTTCATCTGCGCCTGCAGCGCTCTCAATTCGGATTCTTTTTTCTCAATCTCCATCTTGTATACTTCATTAATCATGGAATCTAACTGCACAGTCATTCTTCCGAGACTGTTCGTCACCATGCCAACCTCATCCGTGTCGGTTGTGTGACAGGGATTTTGCAGATCGCCGTTTGCAATACGCTCCGCCTGATCCCTCAACTGCAAAATTCTCTGACCGATCACACGCGACAGCACTCCAATCACCACCAGTGTCAGTCCGACACAAATAAGTACTACTATGATTGTAGAAAATATAATGGAATAAATCTGTTCCGAGATTGTATTCCGGTCAATAAAATAGTAAATTTTCCAGTCGACTTTTTCCATCGACGCTTCTTTTAAAATATATTCTTTATTTAAGACGGATGCATCCTCCGGGTTTTCTCCGATGTACGCTTCAATTTTCTGTTCCATCTGCTCATCAGCAATTTTTTTTGTGTAAATCACCTGACCATTTCCGTCTTTTATCACGATCCCGTTGTCCAGATAATCCATCGTATCAAACGGTTCCAAAATCCGGTTTAAGTAAAATTCCGCACGCAGTACACCGATTCTTCTGCTGGTCGTTGCCGTATCTAAAATTGTCCGCGTTGCATACAGCTTTCCGTCCTCCTCGACCGTCCACTCTGTATTAAAATCTTTTTCGTGCTTTTTGTACCACACCGTATCCTCATATGGCTCCGCCGACTCCAGGAAAGAGCCTATGTCTGATGCCGTATTTGGTGTGACGATTTTGATCATTTTTAAGTTTTCATCACTCGTTATAAAGTACCAGAATACCGGTTCCACCGTCTTATTCAGGCTCTGTGCGATTGCACTACCATTATAGGCATTCCCCTCCAACGTCTGTCGAAATTCCAGATTGTACGCCAGATATTTTGTAAAATCTGTCTCTCTCTGAAAAATAGCGTCTGCCTCCTGACACATACGGTGTAAATTATTGTCCATCGTCACTTCTGTCTGGTCCAGCAGATTTTGATTTGCCGCAGAAAACGAATGAATACCGAGAATACATAACGGAATCGACACCAGAATAATATAACTTATAATAAGCTTTTTCTGCATGGACGCATTATGTATAAACCAGTTACAAATTTTCTTCACTTGACCTTCTCCCCACTTCTTATGTATTTCTGGCAACATGACCGCACCACTGTATTTCACTTCCAATTTTTCTGTTTATTTCTGCTCACGGTACTGCTTCGGTGTCACACCATAGTAATTTTTAAACAGTTTGTTGAAATAGGGCTGGTTTGTGTAGCCACATGCCTTTCCGATATCCACGATCTTCCAGTTACTCTCCTCTAACAGTTCTTTCGCTTTCTTCATGCGATAGTCTGTCAAATATTTCACAAGATTGTATCCTGTCTCCTTCTTGAAAATAAAGCTCACATAAGACGCTGTGAGGCAGACTTTTTCTGCGATCTCTTCCAGACCGATATCATGCATATACTCATTCTTGATGACTTTTTTGATTTCGGATACCGTGAGGCTCGTATCCGGCAGACTCTGTTTCTGGGAAACAGTGATCTCCCGTATCACTTTTGACACAACTTCACCCACTTTCCAAAGATCATGACTGTTCATAATTTCATCTGCTGTCTGCATGATCAGGCTCTCGTTATAGATGCCGTATTTCTGATAAATAGCCTTGACAATATCTAAAATCAGATACTTTGCATAAAATGCACTCGACGCTTTTTCATTTTCCAGACGTTTCAGATAGACCAATAACTGTTCTTCCACTGCAGGCATATTTTCATCCTCTATGCTTCGGAAAATACTATCTTTCATCTGCATGGTTTCCTCGAGCGTTCCTGTATCCCGCGCTGCTTTCTGTGCAATGTAGATTACTCCCGAAAAATAGCTGAACGTGTCATTTCGGACATCTTCCATTTCTTTTACCCTGCCTGAAAATTCTTTTATTCCAAAGAATGTTGTTCCGACAATAATCGATGGCATCTCTGCTTTTTCCTCGGTCAGATCGGCGTATAATAAACGGATGGAATTTTCCACTTTCCGTTCCTCGATCGGCTCTCTGCTGTAAATGATCACATAAATCTGGTTTGGATAAAAGTCGATCTGTTCATATGGTAATTTCATATTGCGTTTCAGTATTTTTTCAAATTCTTCCTCGCACAGTTCAAAGTAATTGTTCCGTGTCTCAATACTCACGAAACAGATATATTTATTTTCCAGATTAATCTTGTATTCTTTTAATTTTTCCACAATCTCTGTCACAGATTCTTTCGTGTTAAAAAGTCTGTATAACAATAATTTTTTATCTGCGACTAACAGATTTTCTTTCTGTTCTTTCCACTGCTTTTTCTGTCTGCAAAGTGCAATGACATGCTCCATCACCTGTTTGAATTCCTCCACTTCGATCGGTTTTAACAGGTAATTGACCGCACTTACCTCGCATGCCTTTTTCGCATAATCAAACTCGCTGTAAGCACTGAATATAATAATGATCACATCCGGTCTGTTTTCCTTTGCATATTTTGCAAGTTGTAGTCCGTCCATATACGGCATTTTTACGTCGGTCAATAAAATATCCACATCCTGATATTTCTGTAGATACTCCATTGCCAGTTTTCCGTTAGCTGCTTCCGCTACTTCAAGCTCAAATTGAAATTTTTCAATCAAAAACCGGATTCCCTCACGCTCTGTTCTTTCATCATCTACTAATAGTATTTTCATTTTCCCCACAATCCTTTTTTCTTCTGTATCATTTTTATACGCATACTATTTCCAATCTCCGCTTTCCGACATCCTTTCATCTCTTGTCGTTTTGTATACACTGCCTCAATTATATTTTATTAATCCGGTATCCTGTTTGAAATAACATATTTTTTTGATTTCTTGCAATTATTTGGTATCTTTCATTTTTACCGTAGATTATTCACCTTCCCAACTGAAATATATCCATCAACAAGTGCCCGGAAATCCGTTCCCTCCGGGGCATTCTCATTATAATTTCCATGCACAGTCAGTCGTATTCTTCCATTTTCAAGCCCCTCTTCCAGATACTCGTCAATGAAAAATCCACAGTCTGCAATTTTTCTGTCATATAAAATTCCCCGCAGCTTCTCAAGTTCACACTGCGGAAAATTTACGTTCCAGATCTGATTGTGCGCCAAAGGCTGTTCCATCAGTTCTTTCAGCATCTGCTCAAGGTAAGCGTCTGTCACCTCATGACACTCCGATGCACCTTCAGAAAACGCAATCGCATGCACACCTGCGCACGCAGCTTCTAACGCAGATCCTACGGTCGCTGAATACTGAATATCTGTTCCGCTGTTATATCCATAATTAATACCGGAAAATACATAGTCCGGCTTTTCTTTCACAATATTTAAAATTCCAAAACGCACACAATCCGCCGGTGTTCCTGTACTTGCATACGCGTGCACACCCTCCACCGGAAAATCAACCGGAAAAAACTCTATCGTTTCATGCAGTGTGATCCTGTGTGACATTGCACTGCGCTGTCCGTCCGGTGCCACTACCCAGACTTTACCATATTTTTTTGCTGCCCGTGCCAAACGAATGATACCGTCTGACTGTATTCCATCATCATTTGTAATTAATATTTTTTGCATTATGTTTTCCTTTTCCACAAATTTTCTGAGACTCTCTTCTCCATCTTTTCTATTTAATTTATCATATCCTTTTTTCCACGAAAATGCAAAACTCCTCAAAATGAGGACTTTTTAGCCTTAAAAGTCCTCATTTTGAGGAGTTTACTTTTTCGTTCATATACACAAATATAAACTGCATTCCCTTATTCTCTGTTTTCATATTGAAACCATCGCCAGTTTTACTGCTTTACTCTTCTCCGAAATAAGCACTTTTTTCAAGAATGATACTGGGCGGATTCGAACCACCAACTTCGGTTTTGCAAACCTATGCCCTACCAGCGGCTACAGCATCGGATACGAAACAACAGAATACACACTCGGCGAATATCTATTGTCATAAAAATCCCCTCACGGAGTATGTTTATCAAATTTTCCATGAGGGGTCTGTTTCAAACTGATTTCATTCTGCTGATTTCACGATCAGCACCTGAAACGCTCTTAGTTGCTGAATAATGCAGTAGACAGATATCTGTCACCGGAGTCTGGAAGAAGAACTACGATATTCTTTCCTTTATTTTCCGGTCTCTTTGCTAAAATGGTGGCTGCTTTTAAAGCTGCTCCAGAAGAAATACCAACCAGAACGCCCTCGCTTACTGCAAATGCTCTTCCCTCGTCAAAAGCATCCTCATTTTCAATTGGAATGATCTCATCATAAACGGAAGTATTCAAAGTATCCGGAACAAATCCTGCACCGATTCCCTGAATCTTGTGTGCGCCTGCTTTTCCTGTAGAAAGAACTGCACTTGTTGTAGGCTCAACTGCTACAACTTTGACATTTGGATTCTGCTCTTTTAAGTACTCACCAACACCTGTTATGGTTCCGCCTGTACCAACGCCGGCTACAAAAATATCTACTTTTCCGCCTGTCTGCTCCCAGATTTCCGGTCCGGTTGTTGCCTTGTGTGCTGCCGGGTTTGCAGGGTTTACGAACTGGCCTAAAATAACGGCTCCCGGAATCTCTTTTGCAAGTTCATCCGCTTTTGCGATCGCACCTTTCATTCCCTTAGCGCCCTCTGTCAAAACAAGCTCTGCGCCGTATGCTTTCAAAAGATTTCTACGCTCAACACTCATGGTATCCGGCAGTGTTAAGATTGCTCTGTATCCTTTGACCGCTGCAACTGCTGCAAGACCGATACCTGTGTTACCGCTGGTTGGTTCAATAATGGTTGCGCCCTCTTTTAAAATACCTTTTTTCTCTGCATCCTCGATCATTGCCAATGCAATTCTGTCCTTTACAGAACCGGCCGGGTTAAATGCCTCAAGTTTTACTAAAATGGTTGCGTCTGTCACGCCTGCTTTTGCAGCATATCTGCTTGCGTTTACGATTGGTGTTTTTCCTACTAACTCTAATGTGCTTGATTTGATATCACTCATGTTAATCCTCCTTGTTTTGCGAAGCAAAATGCGACTGTTCCTACAGGAGCAGAGGATTTAGCCTCCTTGTTTTTGCAAAATTAAAATAGTGTTCTTAGTGAGAAGAAGCTTTATCTTCCAAAATAAAAATGGCAGGTATCCTATGCACGACACCTGCCTGAGTTACAAATTTTTAGCGGGTACACAATGCATATGAAAAATAAACCGTACTCATACATACAGCCTGACAACAGCAACAACACATCATATGATTTTTCTGTGTGCTTAATCCTGTGTATTTCATATCATTGTCTCCTTTCTCATTTCCTACTAATCATATAGGAATATGTGTTTATATTTGAATTATAACGAGTAACATCTTTACTGTCAACTATTTTTTCATAAAATTTTGCAATTCTTTTCGTTATGATACATTTTTCTGTTCACTTACATTGCATTGCGATCTCGATGTGTGACTACTGCTCGATTTGATTCAGCTTGCAGCTTTTATGGTATCTGCCGGAAGTACTTCTGCGATGCGCTCCAACGCCTCTTTTAACGTGCTTTGCGGACAAGCCACATTGATCCGCTGGAATCCTCTTCCACATTTTCCAAAAATTCTTCCACTGTCAAGCCAGAGCTTTGCCTTGTGAACGATCAAATCTTCCAACTCCTGTGCGCACAATCCAAGTCCGTTAAAATCAAGCCAGATCAGATACGTTCCCTCATGTTCCACCATGTTCACGCCCGGAAGATTTTTTTCCACAAATTCTTTTGTAAAAGCGATATTGCCAGCCACATATTTTTTCATCGCCTGATACCACTCTTCCCCGTCCCGGTAAGCCGCCTCACATGCCACAAGTCCGGCTGCATTGAGCTGACTGTATCCGGCTGCAGCCAACTGTTTTTTGAATGCATTTTTCAGTTTCTGGTTCGGGATAAATATATTAGAAGTCTGCAGACCAGCTAGGTTAAACGTTTTGCCCGGTGAAGTGCAGGTAATGGTCCACTCCGCATATTCCTTTTTCAGATTTGCAAAAACGTGATGTTTTCCCTGAAAAACAAAATCTGCATGAATCTCATCGCTCACAACGATCACGTGATATCTGTAGCAGATATCTCCAATTGTCTCCAACTCCTCCTTTGTCCACACTCTTCCAACCGGATTATGCGGATTGCAAAGGAAAAAAAGTTTCACTCCTTCCTCTACGATTTTTTTCTCAAAGTCTGCAAAATCAATATGATAGCGATTGTCCTCTCCTAAGAAAAGGTCACTGCTTACGATTTTTCTTCCATTATCTGAAATCACCTCTGAGAAAGGATAATATACCGGTGACTGAATCAATACTGCATCTCCCGGATCTGTATATGCTCTGTCTCTTATACACATCTCCGAGCCCACGA
>OJQJ01000806.1_pt1 | contig 19892 bp, 16 predicted proteins | sample 1598671 | NCBI WGS metagenome assembly OJQJ01 (sample SAMN03922499, study PRJEB24848) | human gut metagenome | isolation source: stool sample | host: Homo sapiens | place: Germany | collected 2011-11 | reverse complement strand
CGAACAGCCCGTGCCCCGCGCTTTGCGTCCCGCGGGGCAGAAACGCCCCAGTGGGAACTTTCTGTTTTTCGTTGTTTGCATGATGAGCCTGTTCCACCTGCCACGCGGCAAACTCCCGCTGGCCCTCCTCGCTGTTCCAACAGGCAAGGATGGCCGGGTAGAATGCCCGCGCCAGACGGTCAATGACTTCATCGGGATAAGGGGAAGTGTTTGTGGACTTTTCCTTTTTGTTCAAACGCACGCTCCTTTGGACATCTGTGAGCAGCATACCATGTGCCTGATTTCCGTTTCGCACATTGTAATGTTCGCAGAAAAAACTTATAATGCTTTTGAACCTGTAGGACACACAAAACGCAGAAAAGAGAGGGAATCATGAGAAAACTGTTCCTTTTGGAAGATGATCTGAGCCTGATCAGTGGGCTGACCTTTGCATTCAAGAAACAGGGCTTTGCACTGGATACAGCCCGGACGCTGGCAGAAGCCGAGGCGCTGTGGTCAGACGGAAAATATGACCTGCTGGTGCTGGATGTTTCCCTGCCGGATGGCTCTGGCTTCGATTTCTGCCAGAAGGTGCGGCGCACATCCAACGTGCCGATTCTGTTCCTGACCGCTTCGGATGAGGAAATGAATATCATCATGGGGCTGGAACTGGGCGGGGATGATTACCTGACCAAGCCGTTCAAGCTGGGTGTCCTGTTGTCGCGGGTCAATGCACTGCTTCGCCGTGCAAATGCGTCCAGCGCAGGAGAACCCGTACTGGAATCGGGCAGCATCACCGTCCGGCTGTTGCAGGGGCAGGCATACAAAAACGGAATCTTGCTGGAACTGACCGGCGCAGAGTACAAGCTGCTCTGCTTCTTTATGCAGCATCCGAATGCCGTGCTATCCAAGGAACAAATTCTGGATGCACTGTGGGACTGCGATGGGGATTACATTGACAGCAGTGCCTTAACAGTGTACATCCGGCGGCTGCGGATGAAGATTGAGGACGACCCCGGCAAACCGCAGATGCTGCTGACTGTCCGCGGCATGGGCTATAAATGGAATGGGTAAAGGTGCCGTATGAAAGTATTCGCAAACCGGGAGATCCGAAATTTGTTCCAAGCCGTGCTGGCGGTCTGGGCGGTGGCATTGGCTCTCACGCAGGGCATCGTATGGCATACGACGCATGTATTTTCTTTCGGGTTACTATTGGTTTTTCTGCTTCTGGGCGGCTGTCTCTGGGGCGTGCTTTTTCGCTATTTCCAAAGGCAGAGCGCGCTTCTGGAACAGGCAGTCCAGCAAATCCAAAGCTGTCTGGATGGCAACCCGGATGCACGACTGGACTGCGACCGGGAGGGAGAATTTTACCGTCTGTTTCACTCCGTTAATGCATTGGCGGCAGTTCTGAGCGCACACGCAGACAACGAGCAGCGGGAGAAGCGTTTTTTGAAAAATACCATTGCAGATATTTCGCACCAGCTCAAAACACCGCTGGCGGCGTTGAATATCTACAACGGTCTGCTTCAGGACGAAGCTGTTTCGCCGTCGGAGGTCAAAGAGTTTGCAGACCTGTCCGAACAGGAGTTGGACCGCATCGAAACGCTGGTGCAGAATCTGCTCAAAATCACCCGGCTGGATGCCGGTTCGGTCGTCTTTGAGAAGGAAAACGAAAATGTTGCTGAAATGGTGCAGGACATCGCGCGGCAGTATAACTATCGTGCAGAGCAGGAACAGAAAAAGCTTGTTCTGTCCGGCTCAGAGGCGGTTACACTTTGGTGCGACCGTGACTGGATGCAGGAAGCTGTGGACAATCTTGTAAAGAATGCCCTTGACCACACAAAGAGCGGAGATACGATTCAGGTAGAGTGGAATGCACTGCCGTCCATGGTTCAGATCAAAGTGCGCGACAACGGCAGCGGCATCCACCCGGAAGATTTGTACCATATCTTCAAACGGTTTTATCGCAGCCGCTTTTCACAGGATACACAGGGCATCGGGCTGGGTCTGCCGCTGGCAAAAGCCGTTGTGGAAGCCCATCACGGCACCATTGAAGTAGACAGCGAGCTGGGAAAGGGCACGACCTTTACTCTGAATTTTCCGATTCCTACAAAATTGTAGGCTGAGTGTAGGCTTGCAGTAAGGTTGACGTGTTATCCTTTTCTGCACGGACAGAGATAATCCGTCTGAATCGAAGGAACCTGCAAAGTGAGGGATACACTATGGAACTATTAGAAGTCAACCATCTCTGCAAGACCTACGGCAGCGGAGAAACCGCTGTCCATGCGCTGAAAGATGTTAGCTTTTCAGTGCCGAAAGGCGAATATGTGGCGGTCGTTGGCGAATCCGGCTCCGGCAAAAGCACCCTGCTCAACCTGATTGGTGGACTGGATACGCCGACTTCCGGCAAGGTGCTGATTGATGGCAAGGATGTTTTTGCCATGAAAGACCGGGAGCTGACGATCTTCCGCCGCCGCAATATCGGTTTTATCTTTCAGGCATTCAACCTCATCCCGGAACTGACCGTAGAACAGAACATCCTGTTCCCGGTGCTGCTGGACTACCAAAAGCCGGACCGGGCATATCTGGAAGAACTGCTGACCGTGTTGAATTTGAAAGACCGTCGGAAGCATCTGCCAAGCCAGCTTTCCGGTGGGCAGCAGCAACGGGTAGCCATTGGCCGCGCCTTGATGACCCGCCCTTCACTGATTTTGGCGGATGAGCCGACCGGCAATCTGGACACCCAGAACACCAGCGAGGTCATTGCCCTGCTAAAAGAAACATCCCGGAAATACGAGCAGACTATCCTGATGATCACCCACAACCGCAGCATTGCGCAGACGGCAGACCGGGTGTTGCAGGTATCGGACGGCTGCCTGACCGATTTTGGGAGGTGCCGGGAATGAGCAGCACAGAAATGAAAAGCTATCTAAGCCTGATCCCGATTTCTGCCAAGGTACGCAGACGGCAGAACCGCATGACGATTTTGTGCATCGTCCTTGCGGTGTTTCTGGTCACGGCGGTGTTCAGTATGGCAGATATGGCGATTCGGATGGAAACCTCAAACCAGCTGAACAAAAACGGAAACTGGCATATCATGGTAAAGGACATCTCCCCTGAAACAGCCGCAGAGCTTGCCGCACAGGAGGATGTTGCTGCATTTTCGGCGTATAGCGACATCAACGCTTCCCTTACGGAAAACTACTTTGCCGGAGATAAACGTGCCGCACTGGTAGGAGCAGATGATGCGATCCTTCAAATCTTTCCGGGAATGCAGTGTAGCACTGCCCCGGCGGATGGCGAAGTGCTCGTGACAGCAAACATCCGGGATTGGCTGGATGTTACGGTCGGTACAGCGATTCCGCTGACGCTCCCGGATGGACAGACCATTTCGCTTACTGTCGCAGGTTTCAATGAGGATACCTCCGATGCGAACCAGTATGATGCTGTTGTGCTGGTGATGAACCGCAGTACATTTTCTCAGATTGCCGCACAGGTAGAAGAATCCTTTGAAACACAGTATTTCATCCAGTTCAAGCCACGTACCAATTTGCGGCAGTCCATTGTGAACATCGAAAACAAGTACGGAATTTCAGAAGAAAAAATCTCCGAAAATACTTACCTGATGGCGTTGAACGCAAGCAGCAACAACGATTATATTGTAGGCTTATATGCGGTAGCGGCTGTGTTGGCTGGCATGGTCGTCCTTGCCGGAATTTTTATGATCACAGGCAGCATCAACAGCAATGTAGCTCAGCGTACCAGCTATTATGGAATGCTGCGTTGTCTTGGGGCAGGAAAAAATCAGGTTCGGATGCTTGTCCGGCTGGAAGCCCTTTTCTGGTGTAAAACTGCTGTTCCAGCAGGATGTGTGCTGGGAATCGTTTCCACATGGGGATTGTGTTCCTTTCTGCGTGGATTTATCGGCGAGGAGTTCAGCTCTTTACCAGTGCTTGGCATCAGCCCGGTCGGTATTATCTGTGGTTCCGCGCTGGGACTTATCACGGTTTGGTTCGCGGCATCTTCTCCGGCACGGCGGGCGGCAAAAGCTTCTCCGATCACAGCAGCAACTGGGAATGCGGTGGAAAATGCAGCGGATTCTCCGTGTCATGCTCGGTTGTTTAGAAGTCGTGCAGAGCTCTCTTTGGGCGTGAGCCATGCAATCTCGTCCAAAAAGAACTTGCTTCTGATGACAGGTTCCTTTGCGTTAAGCATTCTCCTGTTTTTGAGCTTTTCGGTTTTGCTTCGATGGGTTGGATTTGCGCTGAATCCGGTGCAGTCCTACGCACCGGACTTATCGGTGGCTGAAACATCCGGGCAAAATGTCCTTGACCCGGTGCTGGTGGAGCAGCTGGAAGCTCTGCCGGAAGTCAAACACGCATTCGGGCGGATGTATTGCCCGCTCCCGGCGGAATATCAGGGAAAACAGGGGTCCATCGACCTGATTTCATACGATACGATACAGTTTGGCTGGGCGAAAAAAGACCTGATTGGCGGAACCCTTCCGCAGGAGCCGGAGGATGGCACATACCCTGTGCTGACGGTATTCGACAAAAGCAACTCCCTGACCGTGGGTGATACCATTCAGCTGGAGGATGCAAAGCTCACAGTCGTGGGTGTATTGAACGACAGCCCGTTCAGTAGTACCGATTCCCCGATTGTTATCTGCACCGAAGAAACCTTCCATCAGCTGACCGGGCAAAACCGCTATGCGGTGATCGATATTCAACTAAAAGATACCACAGCAGACGCAGCCATTGCACAAATACACACCCTGCTGCGCGACACGTTAAACAAGCAGGTTGTTTTTTCCAACCGAATCGAAGGAAATCGGATGATACAAAGCACCTACTGGGCGTTCCATCTGGTGGTCTATGCGTTTCTCATCGTGATTGCAGGAATCACCATTCTGAACATCGTCAACAGCATTTCCATGAGCGTGTCGGCACGAATGAAGCAGTATGGCATCCTGCGTGCCATCGGGATGGATGATGCACAGCTGAAACGCATGATCTCTGCCGAAGCTGGCACCTATGCGGTGTCCGGTCTTGTGGTGGGCATTGCGCTGGGTCTTGTGCTGAATCGGAAGCTGTATATCCTGCTCATCACCCATTATTTCGGTGCAGTGTGGCAGGTGCCGTGGGGCTGTCTTGCCGTGATTGTCGTAGTCGTGCTGGCGGCTGTGGTGCTGGCAGTATATAACCCGGTCAGGCGAATCCTCATGCAGCCCATTACTGCAACCATCAGTGAATTATAAGCCAGAACAACAGATGCCCACCAGCTTATGGACACCGGCTGTGTGGAGCTGCTGCTCCGGGATGGGAGAATGATCTCCATCGACTGCACCGGAATCGCGGATGCACTGGATGTGACCATGGCGCAGAGGTCAGAACTGGATTATCTCATCTACAATGACCCGCTGGGCTATGCGGATTTGATTCTGAATGGTGACCCGGAGAAATACTTGAAAACCGTAACCGGGAGCCATGGGTTAAAAGATTAAAGGCAAAACAAAAACAGGGTGCGCCCCTGAATAGGACGCACCCTGCCAAAGACCACAGACAATAGCGATATGTAAAACAGGGCGTTCCCCGTCGGGAAACGCCCTGTTTTTCGTTGTTTGCATGATGAGCCTGTTCTGCTTGCCCGATCATCCGGGAAGCCGTTGAGCCGTTAAAATTTGATGGCTATACGGCAAGTAATATGCTGCTCAGAAATGATGCGGAATCGGTTTTTTCACCCTTTAGAGCGCTGCATGCGGGAAGGTACCCGCGACTGGCAGAAAGACGAAAAAGTTCTGCCGCTTTTTGGCGGCACGAGTGATTCTGGAAAAAAAGTACGGCAAGATAGTACAGCGCACAGCCGCTGTTATTTTGTGCGGCAGCACCGCGAAGGAGTTCCTCCGCCATCTGGTGTGTGTTATCGGCCAGCGCTGCGGAACAGGCGCGGAGCAGGTGTGTTGCTTCGCTTTCCGGCATGGCGGCCATTAATTCGGGAGCGGGCTGGCGGCTCTGAGCAAGATCGGAAAGGAGCTGCTGTCGGATGCAGCGGAAATATTCCGCATCGCGCTGCATCAAAAGCCGGTTTACCTCGATCAGTGCAACGGCTGGGGACGGCCGGTTGCCGGGGGAAACTTCGGTCAGGCTGAAAAGGAGTTTTTTGATCTCTGAGCTGAACAGAAAATCGGTGGTGTTCTGCCGAAAGGCTGCGGGATCAAAGTAGTCGTCGTTCTCCGGGAACAGCAGATGGAACAGCATCACACCGGCGCTGTAAAGGTCCGATCTGCCGGCAATAAGCTTTCCGCGCCGAATGATCTCGGGGGCTATGTGGTCGCTGGAACCGCAGACGGTGAAGAAACTTCGGTCGGTTCGTGTATGGAATGGTCTTGCCAAGCCAAAATCACTGAGCACAAAGCGGCTCTGGCCGGTGGCTGGATCGTGCCGCAGGAGGATGTTTCCGCATTTGACGTCCCTATGTACAATTCCTGCGTCCTCGGTCTGGCACAGTCCTTCTAAAACGTCTCGCATGATTTGCAGAACGGCTTTCTCCCGGTTTGCCGGGTCCAGTGCGACCAGATTTTTGGGGTCAAGGGGTGTGAGCAGTTCCATCCGCAGAAGGAAGCACATGGGGGCGTCCTGACCGCGTTCGCGGCTGAGAGGGATGGAAGCGGTATCGAAAAGCCTGACCACGGTGTCGGTCTTGGCAGTCAGTTGCTGATGGTAATAAATCTCTGAACGTCCCCGGCGGTTGGCGTCCTTCCGGCGGGCGGGGTCCCGATAGACAGAGGTATCGATCACCTTCAGCGCTTCGCTGTGCCCATCTGCATATACAGTGGCCTGACCCCCCCGCCCGAGAACCTGCCCGACCACAGGGTTGAGGGAGGGCCATGCGGTGTCCACCAGTTTTTGGACAATGGCGCGCTCCTGCGCTTCTGTCTTGACGATCTCCATAAAACTTCCCCCTGCTTTTTTACAAGATATCAATCAGCACAGCGGTGGCATTATCGCTGTGCGGGACGAACGTGGCGGCGTTTACTAATGTGTTTGCGGAGACCCACCGCATCCCCAGCAGCTTTTTGAGCAGTGCTTCCGGCAGCTGCCCATAAACACCGTCGCTGCAAAGCAAAAATCGGTCGCCCGGCCACACATCGTCTATATTAACGATCTGGATACACCGTGACCGCTCCAGCTTTTCCGCCGCCATTCCAAGGTAGGCCTGTAAAATCCGCTTTTCGAAAACGCTGGTCGCAAGCCCCGCTTTCTTTCGGCTATAAAATAGGTTCTGCGGGTAATTAAGGAGCTGAACCGGTTCGCCCACCTGCCGGTGCGGTCGATACCAGAAACAGGCACTATCGCCGACCGAGGCCATCGAAAAGTGTGTGTGCGGCTGGATATCCGGGTCCGGGTTTGGAGCAGGGGCAGTCAGGCAGCAGCCGGTCAGTGTACAGCCGCCTTCTGCGTGGAGGGTCTGCAAAGCGTCGTATACGGTATGGGCGCCTTTCAGGACCCCGCAATAAGGCAGGTCAGCATGGAGTTCGCCGCCGCCCGGAATGTCGTAGAGAGAAACAGGGGGGACAGCCTCAACGGCCTTGGCAAATGTTTCGCAGGCAAGCTGCGAAAGGTACTGGCTCGCTGCGCCGCTGCCGATCCCGTCAGAGACTGCGGCATAAAGGAAGGGAACTTCCACTTCCTTCCGGTCAGCCCAGAAGCTTGTCTGTTCCGGGCAAAGGCCGGTGGCACAAAGGCAGTCTTGATTTTCGATGTGGGAACCTTTGGCGGTGCAGGCACTGATTTTAATTTTCATGTTGTTTCCTCCCACGCGGGATGCAGACGGTCGATGGCGGCAAGCAATTGTTTTGCCAGCGGCTTCAGTATATTACTCATGTTACTGGTGTTCTCAAGCATTAGAACTGATTCATAGGCGTTGCCATCCGGGTAAACCATAGAAAACGCCAGATAGATGGTGTAAAGCCCGGAAGTACCTACCTGCGCCGTTCCGGTTTTACCGAATACACGAGCGCTTCCTGAAAGCTCTAACCCGTAGGAGCTGGCAACGTCCTCAAAAACACTCTGCAATGTCGTAAGCGTTTCGGGACGGAGGTTCAGGCTGCGGTGCTCGACCTCGTATGCTTCCGGCAGCGGTTCTTCTTCAATGCTTCCATCAGGCAGGGTGTGCTCAAAATGGTCTGCAATGCGGAGGGTCGTCAATTTGCCCGTGGCCACTGCACCTAGCCATGCCATAGATGTCAGCGGTGAGACCGAAAGACCACCCTGCCCGATGGCTTGGAGCCGTGCTTCACTGCGGCTAGAGTCGGCGGTCAGGGTGCTCTCTGCCGGGAGAATGGAGGTGCCGAGACGTAGGAAGCTCTGGTTGATGCCAAAGGCTTCCTGTGCGCGGATCAAATCGCTAAGGCTCATTCTGTCCGCGAGTACCGCAAAATACGGATTGTTACTCGTTCTGGCTGCCTTGTACAAATCCAGAGAACCGCCCGGAGCTCGCGAGGCAGTGCGGATTCCTTTGTACTCCCCTGTGCTGTCCTCATACGTCAGATTCACGCCGGCTTCCACAGCGGCGGCACTTGTCAAGATCTTTGCCACGGAGCCCGGCGGGTTCACATCCAGCCATGGGGGGAGAAGATAGCCTTCTGTCTCTGTATATAACGAAAAGTTCTGCGAAAAATGATTTGCGTCAAATTCCACGTCCCCGTGGCAGGACGCCAATGCATAGACTTCGCCGGTCCGGGCATTCGCTACGCAGCACACGCCTCTTCCCTGCCCCTTTACCAGATCGTATGCGATCTGCTGGAGCTCTGCGCAAATGGTCATGACCAGACTGTCTGCGGTGCCGCCCCCCTCTTCCCGTGCGTAATAGAGTGTATCACCAAATTCACGGCGCAGACCGGAAGAGGAAGTGGAAGTCCTGTAGCCAACAAGAGAACTGTAGCAGAGTGCGGTCACCAGTGCGGGCTTTCCGGGCTCCGAAGCGCTTGTAAAAGGGATCCCATCGCGGGAGACGATCGCGCCCTCGATGGTGTTTGCTTTCCGGGCGGCTTTCTCAAATTCGGCGCGCTGCGCTTCGATCTGGGGCCGCTGGGCACTGTCCAGAAGCCCCAGACGCTCGAGCAGCAGCAAAACGGACCCGGACATCCCAACTGCCGCCGAGAGGGCCAAAAGCAGCCTGAGGAAAAGACGGCGGTTCATCATCATGATACCTCCTCTGTGATTTGTGATGCAGCGAGCAGCTCTCGGCTGCCCTGCCGTGTAGGAATCGTGCTGCACAGCAACAGGGTGATTGCGGCCCAAGAGCAGATGAAGCTGCTGCCCCCTGCGCCCAGAAAGGGAAATTGCACGCCGATGAGGAGCAGGCTGGCTGTAGAGAATAAATTGACAAGCCCGGCTAACCCGACAGAACAGCCTGCGCCGGTGCCCACGCAGCTCAGCCACCCACCGCAGCGGGTGCTGAGCAACAGGCTTGCTATAATAAGCAGAAACGTTCCGAAAAGAGCCAGCAGCAGACAGATCCAGCCGCCTCGGTTCGCCAGTGTTGCCAAAATCAAATCGGAATCTGCTACCGGGGTGCTGACCCGGTATGGCGAGGCACCCATGGGACGAGCCAGAAGCAACGAGCGCCATGTGGTATACGCTTGGTATGCGGAGCTGCTGACCTCTTTTGATGAGAGCGTGGAGAAATCGCTGATTCCAAAATAGTGCAGCCGGACGGCAAGTTTGCGGTATACCAGCTGGCCAAGCCGAAAAGGCCCTGCCGGGTTTTGCATCCCGTTGCACAACTTTAAAAACGCATACCCTACCCCACCCGTCAGGGCACCAAACGCAACGAGGGAAAGCGTGTGCTTTATCGAACAATAAAGCAGCGCCATGACCCCGCAATCCAGAAGACAGACAAGCAGCGTGCCTAGCTCGTTTAGTACAAAAAATCCTCCGGCGTATACGGCGAGCAGCAGCAGCGCGGCGCGGAAGCGGACCCCTTCGTTCCAGGCATCATTGGTGACGGCGGCAGAAAAGCCGATGACAAGGATCAGCTTGAGCGCCTCGGTCAATTGGAAGCTGTGCCCTGCAACCGACACCCACGCCCATGTGCTATTGATTGGTTTCGAAAAGATACGTAAAAACAGAAAGGAAACAACGCTTGTTATAATGCAAAAAGTATAGACAACGGTCTGCGGCATCACGCGCAGCAGTGCAAAAACAAGGGCGGTGCAGATGCAGCCCACAAAGGACAGCAGGCAAAAAATCTTCAGTTCATTTGCGTTTGCGGGGTGCAGGCTTACCTGCAAGGCCATGCCCATGGCACTGAAGATGGCGGACACACGCAGCGGAAGGGCTGCGGCCCCTGCACAGTAAACCAGCAGGGCTCCACCGGCGCAGTAGACGGCCAGAGTTGGCCATACGGTGCGGAAAGCCGCAGCGGCTTCTGCGCCGTCTGTGTGGGAGACGTACCATTCCAGCGCAGCGCAGAGAACGAGAAAGGCCACCGTGTCGCGCAGGGCTTTGAATGCAGGGTGCTTATGCTTATGACGGAACATGCGGCCTTCCTCCTCTCGGCGGCGGGATCAATTTTTGAATGTCGGACGGGACTGCTTTTTCGGTGCTGCATCGGCCTGATGGAACAGGTCTTGGATTTTGTCCCCCATGGAGCGTTTGGGGGGCTCGGTTTCAATGTTGTTGAGGTCTGCCTTCTGCGGCTCTGTCTCCGGTTCATCGCCGGGCAGCAGCACGAAGGCCAGCGGGCTGCCACAGAGCTCAAAGAGCTTGGCGTGACTGGGGTCCTTGGTGAGCACTTGATCCAGTGCGATCTCATCCTCGATGAGCTTTCCCTGAAAACGACTGGGGTTTTGGTTGTTTGCATTCAGCTTCAAGTAATAGTGACCGTCTTTTTGACTGCGATAGATTAAAAGGGGTGCGTCATGGGAGATAAACTTGGCGTTATAACCGCTCTCCCGCAAAGTCAAGTAATTACAACAGCCTTCGCTGGGCAGTCCGCCAAAGGGAATGATCGAGATGAAATCGCCACTGGATGGCAGTCCGATGACCTGTGGAGGCAAAAACTTCTCAGGGTTCTTTGCGCTCTTTTGGTAGACGAGCAGCTTGTCCTGCTTGTCAAGAATGAATGTATCATCGCCCAAATGCACGGCATATTGAAGCCGGTTTTCGACGTCCTTTTTGAACTGTGCGCTTTTGCGCTGGACCTCAGTGCGACCGTTGCTGTGATACAGCATCACGAGTAGGACAAAGACAATAAGCAGGGCAGCAACGATACATACAACGAGCAACAGTAGTTTCATTATCGATCACTCCTCTTTTTTGAACGGGATGGGTGAAAAATACGGCTGTCAGGCGGCACTTTCAGCCTTGGCGGAAGAAGCGCGGCTCTGGGCGATCTGTCGGCGGATTTCAAGGGCGGATTGGACACAGTAGACAGAAATTCCATCCAACAGAAAAGCGAGCCCACAGCCGGCAAAGGAGGTGAGGTCGTGGTTATACCACAGCATTGTGATTGCCTTCTGCACGAGGGTGCGGTCGCCTTCCAGTATCTGTCTGGTAAGCTCATCGATCGTCTCCATGTGCTTCGTCCGGGTGGACAGCACCGACCCGGCCAGCGCCGTGCGGAGAGTGCCGAGCTCGTGGCTCCACACATCTTGCACCTGCTGCCATGCAGCATCGGCATCTGGGTCGCCAGCGGCCTGCTCGACGCTCTCCAGCAATGCCGCTTCCGCAGAGACGCGTTCGGAGACCGTTCGGTTGAGCTCTGCAAGCTGAAGATAGCGTTCAAGGTGGTCCCGCAATGGGAGCGGGTCGGTTTTGAGCCCGGCGTTCAGAGCGGCGGTAATGAGCTTGTTGATTTGCTCGGACAATGCCGATGTATCAACACTGGCCTGTGCAAGGAGTAATTGGATGGCGTGAGCCGTCTCTTCTGCGGTGGTGGCGGCATCTGCGTTGAGAGCCTGCAACCGGATGCGGAGGGAGCGGACGTCGGCCTTCAGTTTCTTCAAAGTGGCGCCACTTCCCGCTTCTGCTTCAATGGCATCCATCAGGGCATAGGCTCGCTCAAGGTCGTTATTTTGGAGCAATCCAATTAGTTGGTCGAGTTCAAAGTATTCGGTCTGCTTCTTCTGGGCATCGTTATAGCGGCTGCGGATGAGGTCGTAATCCCCTTCGGTCAGCATGTTGTTGGCAGTGTTCTGTTCCTGCATGACCTGTGCTTCGGTGCGCAGGGCTGTCAGTTCACCGGAAATCGTGCTGTATAGGCTGCCCATGTCGGAAGAAATAGCGGACTGCACATCGGGCAACAGCTGAGTGGAGTAGGCGCTGTTTAATGTGGTCATGGCGTGGCGCATGTATACAGAGGTCGGTGTGCCGATGTTGATAAAGCTCATAGCACTGAATGCCACAGAGAGCAAGAACGCGGCGCAGCCGGCGAGATGGAAGCGCTCCGCACAGACCAGCTCGATACCCTGCACGAGCAGGCTGGCCAGCACCGCCACCATCGCCGAGCTTGGAAAAAACACGGTATGAAAACCCGCCATCGTGCTGAACAGGCTGATGCCCGCAGCAACCAGAAGGATGCCCTGCAAGACCCAGAGCTTGGCCTGCTGCCGCCAGCTGATTTTTTCTTTGTCCGTCATGATCTCCTCATGCTCCTTTCTGGATGCGGGTGGGTGGTTCGTCCACGTCCTGCGGCTGCGCGGAAGGGGCGGCCTTAAACAGGTCGTCCAGTAGACCATTCAGGTCGGAAGGAATGGCATCCTTTTCTTCCGGCGGGGCAGCAGGTTTGGGCTTCGGCTTGCCTTTGTCTGGCTCCGGGAACTGCTCGTTTTTATCGATCGAATGGATATCCAAAAAACGCAGGGCGATAAGGCCGTCCAGCAGCCTGTCCAGACAGTGGCTCTTCCAGAGCCGGCAGAAGAGCTTTCCGGCCACGCCGCAGCCCGCCAGAATAGCTGTCAGGTATACAAAGCCGATCCCGGCATCCCGCAGCAGCGGCAGCATGGCGGGGAACGCTGCCAGCGCTTGCAGCAGCTGCACAAAGCCTTCCGCGACCGGAAGGAAAAGGAGGGCAAGACAAAGAATGCAGAACAGAAAGAGACAGCTCAGCCAGCGCAGCAGGACCCCCGCTGCTGTATGGCCCAGCGCGATGCGGAGCCGGTTCTGTTCCTGTGGTGCAGTGCCCTGCGCATCATCGTCGATGTTGTTCAAATCGACGGCCTCGCGGGGCGTTTGTCTGCGGTCATGCTTCATGTCGGTTCGCCTCCTTGGCTCTCTGGGGTGGTTCGTTCACCCTCATGAACGAAATCCGACACAGAAGGATGACTTCTTACAAAAAACTTCACAGAAAGTTCACGTTTCGCACTACCCGGCCAGCGTATCCAGAATCTGCTGTGCATCACGGAGAAGGTTCTGATCGGCATTCGATGCCCGCCCAAGCAGGATGCTGTAACCGGTCTCAGCGGAGGGCAGCTTGCAGTGCAGATACAGGCAGTGCATCTCCTCGCCGTTTTCTGTACGGCAGATGCCGGTGTCCACAGCCGCCAGTTGTGCGCCCTCGGGTGCACGCAGACCCAAACTCTCGGCCCGGTGCCGGAACACTTCGGCCAGCTGTGCCTGCTTCTCTTCCAGCAGCCCGACCTGCCGAGTGCTGTTGGCCGGGGTCGTGCCATGCTCTGTGCGCCGAAAATCGTTCGGCGCAAGGCATTCGAACTGAAAACGCAGGCAGCCATCCGCAACGCTTTCGATCCACAGCAGGGGCAGCAGCAGGCTGCACAGCACGGCACCATTTGCGATGCGGGAATAAGCGGCACGGAAAGCTTCCTGCGTGGCAAGATCTTCGTCGTTGAACAAAAAGCCGCCGTCTGTCTGCAAAAGTGCGCCGTTGGGCAGCGGGCACAGCAGTCCTTCCGGGGCAAGATAGCGCCGCAGCACATCGCAGTAGCAGCTGCTGTCCAGAGCTTCTGCCGCCAGTGCAGCTTTTTCCTCTGCGGAAGCATCCGGTGCAAAGGGGATATCATACTCCAGCAGTGCGGCAGTGGTGACGATCTCCAAAGCCCCGGACACATTGCACAGGACGTTTGCACCCGAGGAATAGCTGACTGCGGGGCAGTAATAAAACAACAGGTCGTTGACGCTTTGCGAAAGAGAATTTTCTGCCCAAGCCTTCGTTTCGCCGGATTGGCGCACGATGGTAAAACAGCGGCCGACGCCGAATGAGGAGTCTTTTGGGGGCAGCTGATAATACACCAGATCCTGCAGCGGTTGGGACAGGCTCAGGCAGACCGGCTGGCCGTAGCCGTTTGTGCCCAGCTGCGGATCATACAGGGTGTCGTACAGGATGTGGCGCAGGCCGAAACCGTTGTCGGGATCGCCAAAATTGCGGCCCAGAAACCAGTCAAACGCCGGGTCCAGCGTCTGATTGTCGAATCCCGGGGAGGAAGTCTCGCCATCGGTAAGCGGATAGCCTTCGCAGCTGTAAATGATGCCTTCCCGTGTTTTGCGGAAGGACAGTTCACGGTTCAGCACCCAGTATTCAAAGGTGTGGCTGGCTTCTGCAAACGTCCGATGCAGCCCACAGGCCGTGGCGGCAACGGTACCGGCAGCCAGAGCGGCCAGAAAATCACGACGGCGGATCTCATGCTTCGTCATAGCGGATCTCCTCCTCCATTTCAATTTGCTCCGGCAGCAAAAGCGGCTGCGCAGCGGTCTGCGGGGGTGCGATCAACAGTCCGGTAAGGAACATGCAGCCGCAGCGGGCAAGCAGTCCGTTGATCGAGTATTCGTCCAGCCAGGGCAGGTTCAGGCCAAGAAAGCTGGGCAGCACGCCTGTGCAGGCCAGGGTGTGCAGCAGCATCTGGGCGGCAAAAAAGCTCACAATGAGCACCGCCATGGTGCTGCGGCGGGGATCGCCGCGGTTTGCTGCCATACCGCCCAACAGCAGCAGGGCCAGCAGTGCGGCAAACAGCACCGCAGCAGCGGGCCCCAGACGATTTGCCGCGATCAGGATCTGCCCAAAGAAAGCCAGAGTGGTTTTGTTCGTGCCGGCGCTGCCGGAGCTGACGACCAGAAGCCAGTGCTGATTGGCGGCGACTTCCGACCATGTAGGCCCGCGGGGACCGACTGCAAACTGCCCGCCGCACCAGTCACAGAACGCGTTCCACAAGGCTGCGGCGTAGGGCAGAAGAAAGCCTGCTGCCCCGCCCAGCGCCAGAAGCAGGCCCGGATGCCGGACAGCGGGGCGCTTCCGGCGCTGCGGATGAGGCTGCGGCGCAGTGACCAGAAGAACCAGTACACAGAGCGCTGCGGTCAGGAGCAGATCTCCGCCGGGGCAGCCTCCGCAGTAAAGCAGGATGCAGTGGAACAATGCCGCAAAACAGGCTTCCAGCCGACGATGCCGGAAGGGCTGCAAAAAAGCAAGGGTGCAGAACTCCAATACGATCAGAGGAAAAATCATGCTTGTGAGGAACAGGTTGATGCGCAGACCGGAAAGGGCAAGCATGCCATTCTGCCCCAGCAGCAGGAAAAGCAGATAGACGGCAATTTCTGCCAGCCGCAGCCGGCGCAACATACAAAACAGCGCGGCGTCATCTTCCATTTTTTTCAGAAAGGCAGGCCCCGCCGCTGCGCCCAGAAACAGGGCAGCAGCGCCAAAAGCCGCAGTCAACGGCACATATACGGCGTATGAGGTAAAACTGACGAGCAGCGCACAGCCTACTGCAAGGATGGAGAGCGCGCTCCAGAGGATCACCAGATCAAAAAGGTTGAAGATGAAAAAGGAAGAGACAAAAAGGCACAGGCAGGTACACACGATCCACCCGACAGGGACAATGAGACCTTCGGCGCACAGGCTGTCAAAGGCGGCAGAAAAAACTGCGATGCCGGAGATGCTCAGAAAGAAAGCGACCATGCACAGCAGGGTGAACTCCAGCTGAAAGGAAGCAAGCCGGTCAAGGTGATGCTTTTGCTTGAACTGCTCCATCCGTTCAAACGGCGTATGCAAGGGGGTCTTGCTGCGCACAACAGCCAGCGTCAGCAGGCCTGCCAGAATGCCGACAGCTGCTGGGGACAGATGCTCCGCAGCGAAAAAGACCAGCAGGTCGCCCAGCGCCGCGCCGAAAAACGCCGCCGCTGCCAGCACAGGCAGCCAGAGCAGAACGCGAAAAACCACGAAAACTGCGCCGGCAAGGGTCTCTTTGTTGAACTTCATGATGATTCCTCCTTTGCGGCAAAGGGGTCATGCGTCATCGGTCTCAAAGCCGAAGCGCTCCACCTTGATGTCCTCTTCTTTCAACTGATGATAGATCTTTTCCGCGTCGGCTTTGTCGTCAAACGGAAGTGCGTACGGCAGGGTCTCTACGGCGTTTTTGAGGTCAGAGAGAGAGGAGCTGTGATAGTGATCCTTCAGGATCTTTAATCCGCGCATAAAGCGACCATTCCAGCTTTGGATCACGACCTGATATTTCTTGCTGGGGTCGAGGTCGAACGGATGCTTCGGGTGGGAGTCCTGCAGGGAGCTGGTGATGAAAGAACAGAGGTCGTCAGCCGTGCTTTCATACTCCTCGATAAGGTCCAGCAAGGGGTCCTCTTTTCTGTCCACATAATGGACAAGATCAAACAGCTTCGGCTTCTGGTGCGGCGGCAGATCCTGCCGGGGCTGGGACTCCTGCCAGCCGCTGGGGTCAAAGGCCATGGTGCAGGGAGGCAGTTCGGTCACGAACTTAATGCTTCCGTGCAGAATGACCAGTGCCTGCCCCGTTTTCAGGGAGGCCAGCTGTGCCGGCGTGATGAGCGAACAGGAATCGTGCTCCACGCGGTCGTCCGACACACGGTCGCCGCAGAGCTTGCTCATTTTTTCCAGAGTATAGAGGTCGTTGGTGCGGTACATCACCGTGAGGTCGGCATTGGAGCGGATGGTCTCCGCTTCGGACTCGCCGTAAATGGTCTCCAGCTGCTTGAGGCTTTGCAGCACGATGAAAGTGCGGATGTTCCGGGAGCGCCCGGCCGCCATCATGCGGCTCAGCGATGAGATCCGGCCGATGTTGCCGGCTTCTTCCAGCAGAAAATTCATCCGCCGGGGCAGGCGGCCATTATATTTCTCCTGCGCAAGGCTGACGAAATGCCGCATGATCTGGTCGATGATGACTGCGGCCAGTGGAGAATACATCGGGTTTTCGTCAGGCAGGATCAGCCAGATGGCCAAAGGCTTCTGCCCGTCCAGCTCGTTGATGTGCAGATCATCGTTGGCAATAAAGCCGCGCAGCACATTGCTGCGCAGAAAACGGGACAGACCCTCCAGCATTGTGGAGCGGATGCCGCCGCGCGTATCCGAGGCAGTGCTGATATAGCTGTAAAGCTCACTGCTCACGATGGAATCTTCCGGCAGATGATGCATCAGGTGCTCCAGATAGGTGTCCCGGCCGAAAACGGTGCTGCCGTGGCCGGAATAGTGCCGGTCGCCCTGCATGATCAGGTTCTGGACACTGGCGATGTTGATCTCTTCCGGTTGGGCGCACTCCATCAGTGCATAGGCTGCGGCAATGAATACCGAGCGTGCACTGTTGATCCAGAAGGGATCGCTCTTGCTTTCTGCATACAGCGTGTATGCCAGATCTTCCAGCATTTCGCCGCCCTGCTTCATGCGCATGGGGTCGCCGGATAAGTACAGCTCCGCAGGGGCGCTCAGCACATTGACGCACTCGGATGCCAGCATATTGCGGAAATCGATGACATGTACGGTATAGTCTTTGCTCATCCGGCAGGCGTTGCGGCGGTAAAGCTCGCCTTTGGGGTCAACAGCCAAAAAGGACTCCTGCGCCTCGATCAGGCTGCGCACCAGATTCTGGGTGCCGCAAAAGGACTTTCCGGCACCGGTCACACCCAGAAAAATGCCGTTGCTCTCCCCGGCGTGCACCCAGCAGCGGTTGTTTTCGCAGTACAGCACCGGGCCGCCGCCCGCCTGCCCCGCCAGGGACAGCGCTGCTTTGATATTCTCCTGTTTTGTCCAGCTTTCTCCACGGATCATATTATCGAACCTCCTTTTTCAGAGAAGAATACAGGGTTTTCAGCTTCAGCAGCGGAATAAATTCGGAAAAATCAGCCTGCTGGGCCAGCGTGCAGGCCAGCCGCACCGCCTGACGCGCGTTCCGGGTGCCGGTCTGGTGCACCAGTTTTTGCAGGATCGCATCCGTTTCGGGAAGATCTTCCAAACGGATGTTCAGCTGATCGATGAGCGTCTGGCGGGTGATGCCGGCCAGCGTCTGCTCGGAATAGGGCGGGATCCGGACCCAGTGCATCTGATTCGGGTCCAGCAGGGCGCTGATCTTTTCCATCAGGAGCAATTGGCTGCGGTTCGGTGCCGACGGCAGGAAAAAGAGCAGGGTGGCATGCGCTGCCATACTGGGCAGCTCGCGGAAAAACAGCCGGGTCTGCTCTTCGCCGAAATGTGCGGCCAGAACGGTGATGTCCCAGGCAATGACACCCTCGTACTCGTTGGTGTACACGGCGCTGGCGCGGATGCTGCGCAGCGTCTGGCAAAGCTGATCCATGCTGCCGTCCAGCTGATATTCCAGCATCAGATCCAGTCCGCCAAAGCTGCGTACACCGGCCTGCGCAAAGGCACGGCTCAGGTAGTTGGCTGCGGTGGTGCGGCCGTTGCCTTCATCCAGTGTCAGGATGAAATGCCCGGGCTGGATGCCGAGACGATGATACTGCTGGGCGCGGAAGCAGCACTGCTGCACTGCGTCCACCAGAGGCTCCATGCCGATGGGTGCGGGAATTTGATTCATATTGCTGCCTCCTGTTCTTCCTTGCAGGGAAATCCGATGTGGTCGATCAGACCGTAACGCAAAGCCTCGCTGCTGTCCATCCAGCTGTCGCGCTCACAATCCTGCTGGATGTCCTGGACCGTGTGGCCGGAATGGACAGCGAGGCGCTCGGCCAGCTTGTACTTGGTGCGCTGGATATTTTCTGCGGCGATCTGAATGTCGGAGGCCTGCCCCTGCGCCATGCCCAGCGGCTGATGGATCATGACGCGGCTGTTGGGCGAGGCATAGCGGCGGCCCTTCGTGCCGGCTGCCAGCACCAGTGCCGCCATGGAGGCCGCCAGCCCGACGGCGGCCGTAGTCACCGGGCAGGACAGCGCCTGCATGACATCGTAGATGGCCAGCCCGGCCGAGACCGAGCCGCCGGGGCTGTTGATCACAAGGGTGATAGGCTCCTGAGAATTGTCCTCCAGATAATGCAGCTGGGTGATGATGCTCAGGGCGGCTTCGTCGTTGATCTCGCCGTTCAGATAAATGGTGCGCTTGGACATCAGATCGCGGCTCAGCACACTCATGATCTGCTCCTTGCCGTTTACGCTGACGCTTACTTCCGGGATGTGGTACATAAAAAATCGACCTCCTTTTTTTGCAGGGGTCCGGCCCGGCGGACTTCTGCCCGCCGGGGGAGTCTGTTCTCTGCCTTTCGCTCTCTATAACGCACAGCGACCCGGTTTTATCATCTGAACAGCAAAAAAAGATCCCGCTTCCGGTCGGAAGTGGGATCTTTTGCAAGAAACGGCTCAGATCAGCTGAGCAGATAATTCAGTTCTTCGCAGTCGGAGGGAACGTTGATCTTCGACTTTACGACAAGCCGGATGGCCCGCTGCTTTAAGGTGCTGCGGTAGGTGGAGTTCAGGCCCTGACGCAGGGCGGTTTCAAAGTCGGTGTAGATATCCAGTACAGCAGCTTCGGGGTAGCCGTCCGTTTCCTCGTTCAGCAGCAAAATGGCAAACTTGGCAAGGCCGCTCAGGTAGGACAGATGCGCCTCGTTGACGCCCATCTGGGTCTGGATGGAGTCCCTCAATGCGCGCTGTGCGTGGCGCAGAGCCTCCTGATATTCACCGCGCTCAAAGAGCATCACGGCCAG
>OJQJ01000800.1_pt1 | contig 19962 bp, 16 predicted proteins | sample 1598671 | NCBI WGS metagenome assembly OJQJ01 (sample SAMN03922499, study PRJEB24848) | human gut metagenome | isolation source: stool sample | host: Homo sapiens | place: Germany | collected 2011-11 | reverse complement strand
TTCCTATTACACAAAAAGGCGCTAACGTGCTAATGATGCGCACTCACACGAAGCAGAAATATGTCGCAAGCGACCGCTTGAGGCGCGAGAATGTGCCAAGGCACATTCATTGTCCATCCCCGAGTTATAATCAGGAACAATATAACTCCATAAGCAAATAATAATAACATCTATAACACTATTTTTATTTGATTCTGACGAAGAAATGATATATAATACATTATAGAAACAGAAAAGTTCACAAAAACAATTTGGAACCAGAGGGAATTATGTACAAGATTGATGAAACCATCGTCAAGTATTTGTGGTAACCATAGTTCAGTGAACTATTCAAACTTATATACATATCAGGAGGTATTATCCAATGAGCAAGTATGTTGACAGAGTTCTTGCAGAACTCAAAGAGAAAAACGCACATGAAGCCGAATTCCTTCAGACAGCAGAGGAAGTATTATCCACTCTGGGTCCGGTTGTAGATGCACATCCGGAGTACGAGAAGGTTGCTCTTCTTGAGAGAATGGTTGAGCCGGAGAGAACTATCGAGTTCCGTGTACCGTGGGTTGATGACAACGGTGCTGTTCATGTAAACCGTGGCTATCGTGTACAGTTCAACGGCGCTATTGGACCGTACAAAGGAGGCTTACGTTTCGCTCCTTCTGTAAACCTGTCTATCATGAAATTCTTAGGTTTCGAGCAGACTTTCAAAAACAGCTTAACAACCCTGCCGATGGGCGGTGCTAAGGGTGGTTCTGACTTCGATCCGAACGGCAAGAGCGATGCAGAGGTTATGAGATTCTGCCAGTCCTTCATGACTGAGTTATATCGTCACATCGGACCGGACGTAGATATCCCGGCTGGTGACCTTGGTGTAGGTGCTCGTGAGATCGGTTACCTGTATGGCCAGTACAGAAAGATCCGTGGTGCATTCGAGAACGGTACTATCACTGGTAAGGGAATGTCCTTCGGTGGTTCTCTGGTACGTCCGGAAGCAACTGGTTACGGCGCTGTTTACTATGTAGAAGCAGTTATGAAACATGAGAACGATGACATCAAAGGCAAGAGCGTTGTTGTATCTGGTTTCGGTAACGTTGCTTGGGGTATCTGCAAGAAACTGGCTGAGCTGGGTGCTAAGGCTGTTACCCTGTCTGGTCCGGACGGATATATCTATGATCCGGAAGGTGTTGTAACTGAAGAGAAGATCAACTACATGCTGGAGATGAGAGCATCTGGACGTAACAAAGTTCAGGATTACGCAGACAAGTTCGGCGTACAGTTCTTCCCAGGTGAGAAACCGTTCGGCGTTAAGGCTGACATCGTTATGCCGGCTGCTACTCAGAACGACGTTCGTATGGAAGAGGCTAAGAAGATGGTTGCTAACGGCCTTAAGTACTACATCGAGGTTGCTAACATGCCAACTACCAACGAAGCTCTTAAGTTCTTAATGGAGCAGAAGAACATGGTAGTAGCTCCGTCCAAGGCTGTTAACGCAGGTGGCGTTCTTGTATCTGGTCTTGAGATGAGCCAGAACAGCGAGAGATACAGCTGGACAGCAGAGGAAGTTGATTCCAAACTGCATCAGATCATGACTGGTATCCATGATGGTTCCGCAGCAGCAGCTGAGAAATACGGCTTAGGCTACAACCTGGTAGCTGGTGCTAACATCGTTGGTTTCCAGAAAGTTGCTGACGCTATGATGGCTCAGGGTATCTGCTGGTAGTCAGTAGTTCCCCATACCATATGGAGTGAATGTATAAGTAATATAATTGCATAACGCAGTTACATAAAAGAACTGCTGATTCGGACAACCTGGTGACAGGAAGTCCGGATCAGCGGTTTTTTTTCATAGGAAATTGCGTCCTATGAAATAAAAACCGTTCCGCGAGAATGTGCCAAGGCACATCCTTTTTCATTTCAAGGAATAACTGTTTCCATCCCATACATAAAATAATAATGGTAAAGGGTGTTTGTCTGCCAGAGGGTGTGAATCGGCGGTAGCAAATCGATTTTAAGATAATTTTCACAAATTCACTCTGGAAATATCGGGTGGAATATGGTTAAATAGTCAATAGAGTTTTGCCACCCAAAAGAGTGTAGAAGGAACGGAAAGGAGAAATACCAGGATGGATGAGAATAAAGAGTTGGTAGAGACAATGGAGGACTATGCCGAGGAGCTGGAGGCGTCTTTCAAACGCCTGCATGAGGGCGATATTGTGACCAGCACGGTTGTTGCAGTGACAGACGACCAGGTGCTGGTGGATTTGAAATATTTTGCTCAGGGCGTGATTGACCGTGAGAATCTGAGCAATGATCCGGATTTTCATGCGAAGGAAGAATTACAGCCGGGAGACATCATCGAGGCAACGGTTGTGCGTACAGATGACGGACACGGAAACATCGAATTGTCGAAAAAGGAAGCAAACGAAGTGCTTGCCTGGGATAAACTCCGGGAGATGATGGAGCAACAGACGGTTGTGACTGTCCGGATCAAAGAGAGTGTGCCGAGTGGTGTGGTTGCATTCTTAGAAGGAATCCGTGCATTCATTCCGGCATCCCAGTTGTCCGCAGATTATGTGGAAGACACGGATGCATGGATCGGAAAAGATGTGCGTGTCGTTGTGATTACCGTAGATCCTGAGAAGAATAAACTGGTATTGTCCGGAAAAGTTGTGGCAAGACAGGAGCGCGAGGACGAAAGAAATCACCGGATTGCCATGCTTGTGCCTGGATCTGTGGTAGAGGGAACCGTAGAATCCATTATGCCATACGGAGCATTCATCAATATCGGGAATGGCATCAGCGGTCTGGTTCATATTTCACAGATCAGCCAGAAGCGGATCTCTTCCGTTCATGAAGTTTTAAAAGAGGGACAGAAAGTAAAGGCGAAGATTTTAAATACCAACGATGGAAAAGTCAGCCTGAGCATGAAAGCGCTGGAAGATATTATGGAAAAGCCGCAGGAGGAAGAAGAGGCAGAGGCAATCGAGTACAGCTCAAATGAAACGGCCGGAACAAGTCTTGGAGATCTTCTTTCCAGATTCAAATTATAATCAAATTTTCTTTAGACAGTAAAAAACCCGTGAAGATGAACAGCAGACCGTTCATCTTCACGGGTTCTTTTTAGAAATTAAGCGTTGGAATTCTGATAATAACCAAGCACTTTTTTGACATAATTCTGTGTTTCCTTAAACGGTGGAATCCCACCGTACTTGTCGACATTTCCACCACCGGCATTGTATGCGGCAAGCGCAAGGGAAACATCTCCGTTGTATTTCTTTAAGTTCTGCGCCATCAGTTTGGCACCACCCATAATATTTTGCTGTGCATCGTATGCATTTGTGACACCAAGTCCTTTTGCGGTGGACGGCATCAGCTGCATGACGCCCATGGCACCGGCAGAGCTGGTTGCGGATGGATTGAAATTGGATTCCTGCTTGGCAATGGCTTTGAGCAGGTTGATATCCACACCGTATGTTTCAGAAGCTTCTTTGAAATATTCTTCGAGGTTCTCCGGAGAAGAAACACTGCCGGAGGAGGTGGTACTATTTGCTGCAGAAGAACTGGAAATTTCCGGGGTATCCGTGACCGGAGACGTATCAACCGGTGCATCGGTCTGCGGGGTAAATCCAAGGATCTGCTGTACCGTATCCAGGGAAACGGCACCACTGTTGCTGGCGGCAAGCAATGCGTCCACTGCCATGGCCTGTACGCTGCGCTCAGCGGAAGCCAGACATTCCTTAAATGTGGTGACGGCTTCATCCGTATTTTTCGGTGTCTGTATATTGGCAGAAGCTGCTTCCTGCAGCCTGGCTGTCTGTGTCTGATCAATATAAGGTAAAACTGTTACACCCATGATTTTCCTCATCTTTCGTTCGCTTAATCTAACATTCGATCATGCATATCATATCATAATCTGTGGAAAAATAAAAGGAAAAGGCGAAAATTGCTTGAATTTGTAAAAGAGTTGTTGTAGCATAACATCAGACGAAAAAGTGTAGATAAAGGAGCCAGATTATGGAGAAAAAGCCGTTTGTAACAAAGAGTCAGGTGGAGGAGATCGTCAAAACATACCCGACACCGTTTCATTTATATGATGAAAAAGGCATTCGTGAGAATGCAAAAAAAGTAAAGGAAGCTTTTGCATGGAATCCGGGATTCCGCGAGTATTTTGCAGTGAAAGCAACCCCAAACCCATATATTTTAAAAATTTTACAGGAATATGATATGGGATGTGACTGTTCCTCTTACACAGAACTGATGCTTGCAAAGTCCTGTGGGTTTGACGGAAAGCATATTATGTTTTCTTCTAATGATACGCCGGCAGAGGAATTTGCTTATGCGGATGAACTTGGAGCAATCATCAATCTGGATGATTTCACCCATATTGATTTCTTAGAAGAAACGATCGGTCATATTCCGGAGACCATCAGCTGCCGTTACAATCCGGGTGGAGTATTTGAACTGAGCAACGGAATCATGGACAACCCTGGAGATTCCAAATACGGCATGACAAAGGATCAGCTCATCGAAGCGTTTAAGATTTTAAAGGATAAGGGAGCAAAGCATTTCGGTGTCCATGCATTTCTTGCCAGCAATACCGTCACAAACGAATACTATCCGAAGCTTGCAGGAGAACTGTTTGAACTGATCGTGGAATTAAAGGAAAAGACCGGATGTGATATCAGATTCGTAAATCTTTCCGGTGGTGTGGGAATCCCTTATACACCGGACAAGGAGCCGAATGATATCGCTGTCATCGGAGAAGGTGTGCACAAAAAGTTCGATGAGATCTTAGTTCCGGCAGGACTTGGGGATGTATCCATTTATACCGAGATGGGACGTTTCATGCTCGGACCTTACGGATGCCTTGTGACGAAGGCCATCCATGAGAAACATATCTACAAAGAGTATATTGGTGTGGATGCATGTGCAGCAAACCTGATGCGTCCGGCAATTTACGGGGCATATCATCACATTACGGTTCTTGGAAAAGAAAATGCACCATGCGATCACGTGTATGATGTGACAGGAAGTCTTTGCGAGAACTGCGATAAGTTCGCGGTTGACCGGAAACTGCCAGAGATCGACATGGGAGATTATCTTGTGATCCACGATACCGGAGCACATGGATTTTCCATGGGATATAATTACAATGGACGTCTTCGTTCTGCAGAATTACTGCTCAAAGAAGACGGAAGCGTGAAGATGATCCGCCGTGCAGAGACACCGGAAGATTACTTTGCAACATTTGACTGTTTTGATGATATCAGGATTACAAAATAAAAGAGTTAGGATGTACAGGTAAAATAATGGAGGACGCAATCCCGGGGGAACGGGATGCGTCCTCTGTTGGTTTAAGAAAACGATGTGCCGCAAAAAGAAAGACCTCAGATTTCCGATTGGAAACCTGAGGTCTTTTATATGCCGGCAGTGGGACTTGAACCCACACGATGTTGCCATCAACAGATTTTGAGTCTGCCTCGTCTGCCAATTCCGACATGCCGGCGCGAACAAATATTATATTAACATATGAAAGACGCATTTGCAAGCCTTTTTATGATTTCGGGAATAGGACTTTTGGTTCATTGACAGAAGTTATCATATATGATAACTTTAGAATACATGAGCACGATTTATAAAGGTGTAAGGGGGCGGATATGCAGGAACATAATCACGCCAGACAGGAAATTGCAGCCCAGCTTCGGCAGGTGCGAAAGGAGCAGGGGATGACACAGGAACGGCTCGCAGAAAAAGTCGGTACCAGAAAGTCAAATATTTCCCGTCTGGAGAGCGGGAGATATAATCCGAGTCTGGACTTTCTGGAAAAAGTTGCAGGAGGACTTGGCAGGGAGATTGAGGTAAAAGTCACGTGAGGAGGAAGATGCAAAAAGCATGACGATGAAACTTGGAAATTATAAGGATAACGACGTGGAACTGTGCCGTACCACCAATTCCAGAGTGAGTACACATACGGCGGAGGCACTGCTTGAACAGCACATTCCATTTACAAAGAACAGTAAAAAGATTCCTTTTTTCAAGAGGGAAATCTACCAGGGGGCAGATACCCTCTGGGTGATCACCATCAATCCACGCAGATACGGGCAGGCACGCCGCGTGATCGATGGTATGGATCGTGCATACCGGGAGCATCTGGTGTTATCCAATTACTAGAATGAAATTATGATAAAAATGTGAAATGCGTTTTAAAAGCAGAATGAGTGTGGTAAAATTCTATTCAGATAAAATCGTATGAAAAGCGATGGAAATGGAAGGAATGGAAGGAGCCATACTCATTTTTATGTTAGGGAACATGGAGCAGACAGTCGCACGTAAGCAGACAAAAAGGGAGAAAAACAACACACAAAAACGGACAGAAGGGTGGAAACAGAAGGGCATATGGCTGTTTTGGTATGCCGTGGTTCCGGTGTTTGCTTTTTACCTGATGGAGTGTTATGAACACAATCCGTTTGCGGAAGTGCGTGTGGGAGCACAGCTTTTTAATATTTTTTTGTTTGAGCTGATCGGATGGATGTTATATTTTCTGACCGGAAGAATGTGTTTTGCGTCCAGAGTGCTGTACGGACTTGCTGTGGCGTTTGGAATTACCAATCATTATGTGATGAAATTCCGTTCCACACCGTTTGTTCCGTGGGATCTGTTTTCGGCCGGAACAGCAGCCAGTGTGGCTGGAAACTATGATTTTACACCGGACCGGCGCATGGTGATTGTTACACTTGTTTTTATTGCATTATTTGTGCTGGCCCGGTTTTTAAAAAAAGGTCCGCGTTTTTCCTGGAAAATAAGGCTGGGGAGTATCGTACTGGTGGGACTGGTATTGTGTACATTTGTCAATGCCCTGCAGCAGGAATCGTTTCAGACAAAACATTATCTGTATCCGTTTCTGTTCACACCGGCATATATGACAAAAGTAAATGGCATGGCGGTGACCTTTGCCATGGATCTTGCCTATGTGGCAGTGGAGCGTCCGGCAGGATACGATGCGGATGAAGCAAAAGAGACGCTGGCGAAATACGAAACGAAAACAACAGAAACCGACACACAGGATCTGCCCAACATCATTGTCATCATGGATGAGGCATTTTCGGATTTAAAAGTGCTGGGACCGTTAGAAACCAATGAGGATTACATGCCGTTTATGCACCGGATGCAGCAGGGGGAGAAAAACACGGTCACGGGATATGTCCAGACATCTGTGTGTGGGGGAAACACTGCGGATTCGGAATTTGAATTTCTGACAGGCAATACGATGGCATTCCTTCCGAATGGAAGTATTCCGTATCAGCAGTACATCAAGAGCAGGACACCGTCTTTAGCAGGTTATCTGAAATCCTTAGGATATGCGACCTATGCACAGCATCCGTATCAGGCTAGCGGATGGAACCGGGATAAAGTGTATCCTCTGCTTGGATTTGACAATCTGGATTTTATGGAAGATTACAGCGATGTCTCCTATGTGCGCAATTATATCAGCGATGCATCGGATATGGAGCACATTATAGAAACTTATGAGAAAAACAAAGCCTCCGGCAAACCGGCCTTTATTTTCAATGTGACGATGCAGAATCATGGCGGATATACCGATACCTATATGAATCTGACGAATGATATCCAGTCACAGTATGCCAGCGAACCGCTCAATCAGTACCTGACACTGATCCACAAGACCGATCAGGCACTCGAAAATCTGATTGATTATTTTTCCAAAGTGGATGACAGGACGATCATCGTATTTTTCGGGGATCATCAGCCGAATGATACGGTGGCTTCTGTCGTGGAAAACGGGGCACAGACAGAGACACAAAAACGTTATCTCGTACCTTATCTGGTGTGGAGTAATTATGGGATCGAGGGAGCGAAAGATAAAAATACGAGTTTGAATTATCTTGCGGCGCAGGTACTTACCGCAGCAGGAGTGCCGACGAATGCATACCAGAATTACCTCTTAAGTCTGAGCAAAACTTACCCGGTGATCTCAGAAGCGGGGCAGACAAAAGGGATCGGAGCCGATGAAAAACAGCTTCAGACTTACAAGAAGCTTCAGTATTATCAGTTGTTTGAAAAAAACAAAGAAAAGGATGAGTAAGAACATGAAAAAAATGATTTCGCGGATGGTGTCGCACCGGTCATTTCCTTATGTGATGGCATTTCTTATGCCATTTATAATCTGTGTGGTCATCTGTATCGGAAACGGGGTATATCCTTTCGGGGATAACTGTATTCTGCATATCGATATGTATCATCAGTACTGTCCGTTTTTTACAGAGTTTCTTCATAAATTAAGAACCGGCGGAAGTCTGCAGTATTCCTGGAACCTGGGACTGGGATCGGATTTTGTTTCCCTGTATGCCTATTATCTGGCGAGTCCGCTTAATTTTCTGATCGTGCTCTGCCCGAAACATTATGTGATCGAGTTTATGACGATACTGGTGCTGGCAAAGATTGCCCTGTGCGGACTGACTTTTTTCTTATTCTTAAAATATCATTTTCATCTGATTGGAAAAGACTCAAAACTCCATAAAAATCAGGTGATTCCGGCACTTGTATTTTCTACGGCATATGCATTGTCCGGATTTGTGGCAGCCTACAGCTGGGATATCATGTGGATGGACTGCATCCTTCTTTTTCCTCTGATCATGGTGGGACTGGAAAAACTGGTACGGGAGCAGAAACCGGGACTGTATTTTGTGACACTTGCATTGTCGGTGTTTGCAAATTATTACATTTCCATCATGATCTGTATCTTTCTGGTGTTTTATTTTATTCTTCTCTTTTTTACGCAGAAAGGAGGAAAACTGAAAGCATTTTTACGGTTCGCATGGTATTCCCTGCTGGCAGGGTCTGTCTCGATGGTACTGCTATTGCCGGAGATCGCCGTGCTTTCTGCTTCCGGGTCTGCTGAAGACAGCTTTCCGAAAACGCTGGAGTGGTATTTTTCTGTTATTGCGGAGCTGGGGCGTGCGGCAGCCGTCACTACAAGTTATACGGGAAATGATCACTGGCCGAATCTGTATGCCGGGGCATTTACCCTGGTACTAGTATGGCTGTATGTGCTGAACCGCAGAATCTCCTGGAAGGAAAAAGTTCCGCGTATGCTGATGCTTGTCTTTTTCCTTGTGAGCTTTGCGGATAATCAGCTGGATTATATCTGGCATGGTATGCATTTTCCGCAGGCGTTGCCGGGCAGACAGTCATTCCTTTACATTTTTGTGCTTCTGGTCATGGGATTTGCAACGATCCGCAAATGGAAAGGAACCAGACGCTGGCATATCATCATAGCAGTGCTTGCAGCACTGACACTGATGGTTCTCTCCGGATATTACGGGGATGAACTGGTGACGGAGTACATGGCTGTAGTTATTACCATGCTGTTTATCCTAGTTTATGGAATCCTGCTTCTTTTGCTTAAAATTGCCCCGAAGAAAATGCGGATAGCCCTGCGGGAAGCTGCCTTTTGTGTTGCCATTGCAGAACTGGCAGTCAATATGGCGGTAACCGGGCTTGGCGTTACCAGCCGCGTGGCATATACGGATAAACAGGGGTACTACGAAGATCTGCTGCAACAGGCAAAAGAGGATAACGGAAATGACGGATTTTACCGGGTGGAGGACAGTGGGCGGAAAACCAAAAACGATGACAGCCTGTACGGATACCGTTCGGCAACCATATTTTCCTCCCTGATGAATCTGGATGTCAGCCATCTCTTCCAGAGCCTGTATATGGAGGGCGGAAAAAATTTCTACTGTTACAATGGTGCTTCCCCGCTTCCGTCAGCCATGTTTTCGGTGAAGTATATGCTTTCCTCTAATCCGGTGGATGAAAGTCCACTGCGGACACTTGTGGGAAGCAACAATGGAAATTATCTTTATCGGAATAACTACTGCCTGCCACTTGGCTATATGATGAGCGAGAAGGCAATAAAAGGCTGGGAATCTTCCATGCTTGATAGGATCGGTTCCCTGAATTCCCTGGCACAGCAGCTGGGCGCAAAAGGAGACATGCTTTATCCGGCAACCTGTACACAGTCGCAGGCAGCCGGGGATACGACAATTGATATTTCCGAGGATGGATATTATTATGCGGATTATGTGACCTGCAATGCGGATTCCCTGACAGTATCAAGAGATGACGGATGGACGCAGCAGTATGGAAAGACCACCCACCGGTATCTGCTGGATCTGGGAGAGTGCAAAGCAGGAACAAAGATCCATATTACCAATCTGAATGCGGAAACGATTGAATACCATGTGTACCGCCTGAATTTCAAGGCCATGTGCACTGCGTATGAGACGCTCAGCGAACAGACCATGTCACTCGAAAAAATGACAGATCGCAGGATCGTTGGAAGTATCGATGTCAGGCAGGCGGGAAGACTGATTCTGTCAGTGCCGGCAGATGAGGGCTGGAGTCTGTATGTAGATGGGAAAAAGACGAAAATAAAGCCTTTCGCGGATGCACTCATTGGTGTACACTTAAAAGAAGGAACGCATAAGATCGAGCTGCGTTATACCACACCGGGCGTACAGATCGGAGCTGCCATCAGCATAGCTGCGCTTCTGTTATTCCTGTTTAGTATGTGGATAAGATATAAGATAAGGGGGAAATATGGGGAAAAAATGCATCAGCATCGTCGTACCGATGTACAATGAGCAGGAATCTCTGCAGATTTTGTACTGGGAATTAAACCGCGTGACACGGGAAATGGGCGATTATGATTTTGAATATTTATTTGTCAATGACGGATCGAAGGATGCAACACTGCAAAAGATCCGGGAACTTGCAGCAGAAGATGAGCGCGTGCACTATCTTTCTTTTTCCCGCAATTTTGGAAAAGAAGCGGCGCTGCTGGCAGGATTGTCCTATGCAAAGGGGGATTATGTGACGACGATGGATGCGGATCTGCAGGATCCGCCCACTCTTTTGCCACAGATGGCTGCGATGTTAGAAGCCGGAGACTGTGACAATGTGGCAACCCGGCGGGTGAACCGGCAGGGAGAGCCGAAGATCCGTTCGTTTTTTGCACGCATGTTTTATAAAGTTATGCGGAAACTTTCCCACATTGAGATTGCAGATGGGGCAAGGGATTACCGTCTGATGAACCGTGCAATGGTAGATTCCATTCTTTCCGTCAGCGAATACAACCGGTTTTCCAAGGGAATCTTTGCCTGGGTCGGATATGATACCAAATGGCTGGAATTTCAAAATGTAGAACGGTCTGCGGGAGAAACCAAGTGGAGTTTCTGGAAACTTGTGCGCTATTCGTTTGATGGGATTATCAATTTTTCGGATGTTCCGCTGAAGATTTCCTCGTATCTGGGGCTGGTGCTCACCGTGGTTTCTTTTATTGCAATCATCGCGGAAATCGTACGCGCATTGGTATTCGGGGATCCGGTTGCCGGCTGGCCGTCGCTGGTATGTATCGTGACATGCATTGGCGGAATCCAGCTGTTTTGTATGGGAATTATGGGACAGTATATTGCAAAAACCTATATGGAAGTCAAAAGACGTCCGCATTATATCATAAAGGAGAGTAACTGTACCCGGAACAAAAAGAACAACGCACAGAATTGACGCAGATATGCTTTTTCTATATAATGATACAGAAAGACTGCACTGCATTTGGGATGCCGCGCAGTCAGATCATAACAGGTGAGGAAGAATATGCGAAAGATAAAACGCTTTTTGAGTGCCCTGCTTTGTGGGGCAATTCTTATAACAGGAACACTTGCCGGAGTCAGTGTGCGTACAGATGCAGCAGCCAGCAGTTATGCCGTGCAGCTGCGTGCGGCAGGATTTCCGGATAGTTACATCCGTGCACTTTCCGCGCTTCACACAGCATATCCGCAGTGGCAGTTTCAGGCGGTTAAGACCGGGCTTGACTGGAATACCGTGGTCAGCAAAGAGAGCGTAAACGGAGTCAATCTTGTTCCGAAGACCGGAAATGACGCAACCAAATCCACCGCAGACGGTGCATATGACTGGACCACCAATGTGTGGACGGTCTATGACGGATCTTCATGGGTCGGTGCCAATTCTAAATATATCGCCTATTATTTAGATCCGCGGAATTTTCTCAATGAGACCGATATTTTTCAATTTGAAAGTTTAAGTTTCAGCAAGGTGCAGACCAAGCAGGGAGTTTCTTCTATTCTGAAAGGAACCTTTATGGAGAATACGGTTGAGGACAGCGATGGATCTACGCTGGATTATGCGCAGGCATTTATGGATATCGGTGAGGAAACCGGGGTCAGCCCATATCATCTTGCATCGAGAGTGCGCCAGGAGCAGGGGTTAAAAGGAACCAGTTCCCTGATTTCCGGAACTTATAGCGGTTATAAGGGGTACTATAACTATTTTAATGTGGGGGCAGCGGGCATTACCTCCACACTGGTCATCAAAAACGGACTGGCATATGCAAAAAAAGCGGGATGGAATACCCGGTATGCAGCACTTGAAGGAGGAGCAAAAATTCTGGCGAAAAACTACATTGGCGTGGGCCAGGATACGTTGTATTTCCAGAAGTTTAATGTAGTGAATCAGAAGAATCTGTACAGCCACCAGTATATGGCAAACCTTGCGGCTGCTTACAACGAGGGCAGAAAGCTTGGACAGGGGTATGCGGACAAGCAGCAGGCATTTGTATTCCGTATTCCGGTTTATTCCGGTATGCCGGCATCTGCAGTGACATTTACAGCCAGTGGAAATCCGAATAACTATCTGAAATCGCTCAGCGTAACCGGACAGACACTGACACCGGTATTTCGCGGAGACACGACTTCGTATTCCCTCGTCGTGGACAGCAAAGTTTCCACCGTTACCATAAGTGCATCACCGGTAGCTGCGAAATCTTCTGTGACGGGAACCGGCACCAAAAAACTTCAGACGGGAACCAATACGTGTAAAGTTATCTGCAAATCGGAGAGCGGAGCATCCAAAACCTATACGCTTACCATTGTAAAGAAAGCTGGTGCAGCGGCAGAGACCGAGAAGACTTCCGTGACTTCGAAAACATATCAGTTGAAAAACAAAATGGTTACGGGGATTGCGCCGGGAACAAAGGCGGCAACATTTTTGAAAAAACTTAAAGTGACCGCGGGAACGGTCAAACTGTTCAGTGCATCCAAAAAGAGTGTTACCGGAATCGTTTCAACCGGCAATGTTCTGCAGGTGTATGACAGCAAAAATAAGAAAGTTTCTTCCTATACGCTTGTGATTTATGGAGATGTAAACGGAGATGGAAAGATCAACAAAACAGATCTGAACCGTTTGAACAGGCATCTGAATGGTACCCAAAAGCTTACCGGATGTTATCTTAAGGCCGCAGATACAAACCGCAAAAAAGACGGGGTCAATGTGCTTGATCTGGTATATCTGAACAAACATCTTCAGGGGAAGATCACCATTCAGCAGTAAAAGAAAGGCAGAACATATGAGACAAAAAAGCAAAGCAAAAGGAAAACGGATACTGGGAGTGGTACTGGCACTGGTATTTCTGATCAGTTGTATCATGACACCGGATGTGCATGCACAGGCGGAGAGCATGATCATTGCTTTAAGCGCCAGATCCGTGAAAATAGGAGATACTCTGGCAGTGACAGTGACACTTCCGGCAGGGGTGACGGGAACGGTAAATCTGACATATTCCAAAGATCTTTTTACTTATCAGTCAGCAACAGCGGAAACCAGTGTAAATGCAGGCACGGTTTCTATGACTCTGGGAAGTTACGGTTCCGGAAACAAACGTGCAAGCGGAACTGTTAAATTTAAAGCAGATGCGGCGGGAACTGCAAGTTTTGCCGCATCCGCACCATCTGCGGGCAATCAGGAAGGGGACCGTGTGGATGTGGGAGGTGCAAGTGTATCTGTAGCTGTTGAAAATTCGGCAGCGGCAGCAGATGACAAATCAAAAGACAATACGCTGGCATCCCTGACGATTTCCGAAGGAACCCTTTCTCCGGAATTTCAGTCGAAAGTTACCGAATATCAGGCAAAAGTGGGAGATCAGGTGACATCGCTGGCAGTCAGCGCACAGCCAAATGATGCTAAGGCATCTGTGATCTCGGTCAGTGGGGCAGACAAACTGAAAACCGGTGTAAATAAAGTACAGATCGTCGTGCAGGCGGAAAATGGTGTGAAAAAGACCTATACCATTCAGGTGACCAGAGGAGCTGCGCAGCAGGAATCACAGGATACACAGCAAAAAGGAGAGACACAGGCTCCGGCAGACGGGCAGCAGTATTTTACGATTGACGAAACAAATCTCTATCTGACAGACAGTATTCCGGATCGCTATGTTTTGGATGGCTTTGTCAAAGATACAGTGACTTTGTGGAAAAATCAGTATCCGTGCATGCGCAAAGACGGAATAGACACACCGCTGAGACTTTTGTATCTGGTGGATGAAAACGGACAAAACGGTGCTTTGTATATGCTGGATCTGGATGATCCGGAAGAAATTTATCCGTTTGTATGTATGAACTATAACCAGTATAAGCATACCATAGGGGAAGAGACAACATCTGCAGAAGCTTCTACCCAGGAAGGGGAAACGGGCCTGTTCCAGAGTACGGAAAGCCAGATGCGGCTGATTCTCTGTGCGTTCGTTGTGGTTGTACTGATTCTTCTGATTATCATAGTGGTTCTGATCGTCAAAAGAAAAAAAGATGATGACGATCCTTATGATGATTTTTATGACGATGATGATGACGACGATGAGGATTACGATGATCCGGACGATGAAAAACTGTATGAAACGGATGATCCGGATGACACCGGGATATCCAAGCGTTACGGAAAGGAAACATTCCGCAGAAAAGGCGGATTTATGCATAAACTGTTAGAGGGTATTGAGGATGATCTAGAGGATGACCTGGATGATCTGGAGGATGACCTGGATGATCCGGAAGAAGATACCGATGACAGGGAAAAAGAGCGGGAGAAGCGAGAGGACCATTACCGGGATGCAGATGATGAAGATATCATGCTGCAGAAAGAACTGGCAGAAGAAGTTCGAAGCTCCATGCTCGGAAGAAAGAAGAAAACAACCAAAAAAGATACCGATGACGATATCGAATTTATTGATTTGTAGAATTGTAGAATTGTAACAGGAGGTATAAATTTTGATTCCATATACAGATAAGGCGAAAAAAGCTCTGAATTATGCGAACCGCCTTTCCCGTTCGTCCGGCTGCAACTATGTCGGAACCGAACATATTCTGGCGGGGCTGCTCAAGGAAGGAACCGGTGTAGCAGCAGAAGTACTGACAGCCAATAATGTGGAACTGGAAGCGCTGCTTAAGCTGATTGATGAACTGGTTGCGGCAGGTGAGGAGGTGACGGTGGCAGACCGTGACGGATATTCTCCGCGTACCCAGATGGTGCTGGATCGTGCCAGGGAGATGGCAGACCGTTTTGACAGTGAACGGATCGGAACCGAACACCTGCTGCTTGCCATCATAAAAGAGGGGGATTGTGCAGCTTCCCGGCTTTTAAATACAATGGGAGCCAACCCACAGAAACTTTTTGTGGATATTCTTGCTGCGATGGGAGAGGACCCGGCACAGTACCGGGAAGAAATCCAGCGTGGAAGAAATGAGGAGGCAACACTTACCCCTACGCTCGATCAGTATTCCCGCGATCTGACAGCTATGGCGCGGGCCGGGCGGTTAGACCCGGTAATTGGCAGGGGAAAGGAAACCGAACGGGTGATCCAGATCCTGTGCCGCAGAGGCAAAAATAATCCGTGTCTGATCGGAGAGCCGGGTGTCGGTAAGACAGCGATCGTTGAAGGAATTGCACAGAGTCTGGTAAACGGAAACGTACCGGATATTGTGGCAGATAAACGTCTGGTATCTCTGGACATGTCCGGACTCGTTGCAAAATCCAAATACCGCGGGGAATTTGAAGACCGTATTAAAAAAGTGATAAATGAAGTGGAAACGGCTGGGAACGTGCTGCTGTTTATTGATGAACTGCACACGATTATTGGTGCAGGTGGAGCAGAAGGTGCACTGGATGCGTCTAATATTTTAAAACCGGCACTTGCACGCGGAGATGTGCAGGTGATCGGTGCAACCACGATTGAAGAGTATCGCAAGTATATTGAAAAAGACGCAGCACTCGAGCGGCGGTTCCAGCCGGTACAGGTGGAGGAACCGACAGAGGAAGAATCCATTGAGATTTTAAAAGGGCTGCGAAAGCTGTATGAAAAGCATCATCATGTGCAGATTACGGATGAGGGAGTGGAAGCATCCGTGCGTTTATCTGCCCGTTATGTCAATGACCGTTTCCTGCCGGATAAGGCGATTGATCTGATGGATGAGGCAGCTGCAAAAGCACGGCTTGGAATGATGCATGGATCGGATGAGATGATGCAGTTAAACCGTGAGATTCATCAGACGGAACTGGATATGGAACATGCGCTGCAGGAGGGAGATATCGAGAAAGCCCGCACATTGAAAGAGACGCGGGAGAACCTGCAGGCATCCAGGGAAAAACTCGAAAAAAAGAACCGCCGCGTATCCAAAAACAAAGTTCCGGTGGTGGGCGAAAATGAGATTGCCGATGTGGTGGCTGGATGGACAAAGATTCCGGTCAGCCGTCTGACAGAAAGCGAGGCATCCCGTCTGCAGAAACTGGAAGAAACACTGCACAAGCGCGTGATTGGACAGGAAGAAGCGGTATCTGCAGTTTCCAAGGCTGTCCGCCGTGGTCGCGTGGGACTCAAAGACCCGAAGCGTCCGATCGGTTCGTTCCTGTTTTTGGGACCTACCGGTGTCGGAAAGACGGAAGTTTCCAAAGCACTGGCAGAAGCTGTATTTGGAAATGAAGACTCCATGATCCGGGTAGATATGTCGGAGTATATGGAAAAACACAGTGTATCCAAAATGATTGGTTCCCCGCCAGGATATGTGGGCCATGAAGATGGAGGACAGCTTTCGGAAAAAGTCCGCAGAAATCCGTTTTCTGTGATTTTGTTTGATGAAATTGAAAAAGCCCATCCGGATGTGTTTAACATCTTACTTCAGGTGCTGGATGACGGGCATATTACAGATTCCCAGGGACGCAAAGTAGATTTCAAGAATACCATTATCATCATGACCAGTAATGCGGGCGCACAGTCGATCATCGAGCCGAAGAAGCTTGGCTTTGGTGCAAAAGAAGATGAAAAGCAGGATCACGAGCGGATGAAAGCCAGCGTGATGGAAGAAGTCAAACGTATTTTTAAACCGGAGTTTTTAAACCGTATTGATGAGACAATTGTATTCCGTGCGCTGAACAAAGACGATATGAAAAAAATCATCGGCATTATGGTGCGTGATTTACAGAAACGCTGTAAGGAACAGTTGCAGATCGATCTGGTGGTACGGGAAGCTGCAAAGGAATTTATTGTTGAAAAAGCGTATGACCGCAAATACGGTGCCAGACCTCTGCGCAGAAAACTGCAGGATGAGGTGGAAGACCGTTTGGCAGACGCACTGATCCGTGGAGAAATCCATGCGAAAGACCGTGTGATCGTGACGACGAAGAACAAGGAAATCATTGTATCAAAAGATAAAAAGTGATATAATTTAAGAACCAAATAATCAACCACACAGGAGGAAAAATCATGGCTGCAATCAGTGAATTAATTCGTACGGAAGGAAACGGAACCCTTAGTTTCGGCGATTACACTCTGGGAGCGAAAGCAAAGCTTGATAACTATGAATTTCATGGAGATAAATACAAAGTAAAAACGTTCAAGGAGATTACAAAGCTGGAGCGTAACGGACTGTTTGTATATGAATCTGTACCGGGTACAGCTGTCACCAATTTTACAGAGGATGAGAATACTGTCAGCTTTACGGTAGAGGGACCGGAAGATGCACAGATCACATTGGAGCTGGCAGAAGAGACAGAGTACGAGATTGATATCGATGGCAAGTCTGCAGGAACAATGAAGACCAATCTTGGAGGCAAATTAAGCCTGAGCGTAGAATTAGAAGGAGCAGATGCGGTAGCAATCCGCGTAGAAAAGAGATAATATATGGCAAAAGCAAAAACCAGTGCGTTTTTTTGCCAGAATTGCGGATATGAATCATCCAAATGGATGGGCCAGTGTCCGGCATGCAGAGAGTGGAACACGTTCGTAGAGGAACTGGTGGACCGGAAAGCACTCAGTACTTCCGGAAAAATAAAACCAGCGACAGAAGCGAAACCTGTTCCGCTTTCTGCAATAAAGACATCGGATGAGGAGCGGATTTCCACATCCATGCCGGAGCTGGATCGTGTATTGGGCGGGGGAGTTGTAAAAGGCTCCCTCGTTCTGGTTGGAGGAGATCCGGGAATTGGTAAATCAACGCTTTTATTACAAGTCTGCCGGAATCTGTCCGGGCAGAATCTTTCGGTACTGTATGTGTCCGGGGAAGAGTCCCTGCAGCAGATCAAACTGCGTGCAGAGCGGATTGGCACGTTCAGTGATCATCTGGAACTGTTGTGTGAGACCAGTCTGGACACCATACGCACGGTAATTGAACGGAATAAGCCACAGATTGTGGTGATCGACAGTATCCAGACCATGTATAACGAAAACGTTTCCTCGGCGCCCGGCAGCGTGTCACAGGTGCGTGAGTCTACAGGTGTTCTTATGCAGATCGCAAAAGGAATGGATATCTCGATCTTTATTGTCGGGCATGTGACAAAGGAAGGGGTCGTGGCAGGTCCACGTGTACTGGAACATATGGTGGATACGGTTCTTTATTTTGAAGGAGACCGTCATGAAAGCTACCGGATTCTGCGTGGCGTGAAGAACCGTTTTGGCTCCACGAACGAGATCGGTGTTTTTGAGATGCGCACAGAGGGACTGGTTGAGGTGGAGAATCCGTCCGAGTATATGCTCAGCGGCAAACCAAAGGATGCTTCCGGTTCTGTCGTGGCATGTTCCATCGAGGGTACCCGTCCGATTCTTTTGGAAATTCAGGCGCTGATCTGTCACAGCTATTTCAACAATCCGAGGAGAACTGCGACCGGAACGGACTTTAACCGCGTGAATCTGCTGATGGCAGTTTTGGAAAAACGTATTGGAATGCAGTTGTCGGATTGTGATGCTTATGTAAATATCGCGGGCGGAATCCGTATGAATGAACCGGCAATTGATCTGGGAATTGTGCTTGCCATTATGTCAAGCAAACTGGATCTGACGATTGATGAGAAGACCATCTGTTTTGGCGAGGTGGGATTAAGCGGGGAAGTGCGTGGTGTAAGCATGGCAGAACAACGTGTGGCAGAGGCAGCCAAACTTGGTTTTGAAGTATGCATTCTGCCAAAAGTATCCCTTCCTTCTGTAGGGAAGAAGTATGCAATGAAGCTGATCGGGGTGGCAAATGTCAGGGAGGCACTGGATGCAATTCAGGCATAGGCTATGTTATATGAATTTCTTGTATTGTGTGAAAAATAAAAAGCATGATATAACAATTTTAGAATACAACATAAATTGTCTGAATATAATTTAATTTGTAATTTCTGATTGACAAAATTCGAGCCGGGTGGTATTATAACAAAGCTGACTCGTGCAGAGCAGTTCTGATCGGATAAAGCCAAGTGATATTGAGCTCCGACAGAATAAATTGCCGAGAAAAAGTTGTTGACAAAAAGCGACAGACATGATATGATATCAGAGTTGCCGCGAAAGAACGACAACAAAGAAAAATAAAAAAGTTGTTGACAACGACTTGAAGATATGATAAAATATACAAGCTGTTGGAAATAACAACAACGAACATTGATAACTGAACAGTGAAAAACCTTGAAAGATTTTGAGAATAATTCAAGAACGCTTCTATAAAGAAGCAACCTTAAAACAGTAAATCAGGACATTGTTTCTGATTAAAAGCCAGATTTAATTCTGGCAGGACAAAACTTTTTAACATGAGAGTTTGATCCTGGCTCAGGATGAACGCTGGCGGCGTG
>OJQJ01000778.1_pt1 | contig 20415 bp, 16 predicted proteins | sample 1598671 | NCBI WGS metagenome assembly OJQJ01 (sample SAMN03922499, study PRJEB24848) | human gut metagenome | isolation source: stool sample | host: Homo sapiens | place: Germany | collected 2011-11 | reverse complement strand
CTCGAAATCTACCAAATAAGAAGCCGAAGCGGTGGAGTTTTGGGAGACTTCGTTGATGGCAGCGCCCACGGCCAGCATGGCTTTTCCCAAGCCCATTCTCTCGGCATCGCCGTAAATCGACGAAAGTTTTCCGATATCCCGGGTCGCCCCCTCTCCCAATTCGTCGAGGGCGACGTTGATCACATCGGCCGCCTCGACATATTCGATAACCGCCTGCTGCGAGGCGATTCCCAGTTTCCCGGCCTCTTGGGCAAGTTTGTTGAGCTGCTCGCGAGACGAGCGTGTATCCATCGTCTTGAACGATTCGTTCAGTCGCTCGACCTCTTCCGTCGTCATGCCGGTGAATTTGCGCACATTCGCCATTTCGCCTTCCAGATAGCTCCGCACGGGACGCAGGTCTCCCTTGAGCACCGCGACGACCATATCGACCAGCTTTGCGTACTCCGCTTCGCTTTGCTCCCCGACGCAGGGGCCCTTGCAGTTGCCCAGATGATACTGCAGGCAAACCGAATACCTGCCTTTGGCGATCTGTTCGGGCGCCAGATTGAGCTTGCACGTCCGCAGCGGCACCACTTCGCGCACGAATTCGAGCACGCTGTGCTGCATCATCACCGAACTGTAGGGACCGAAATACTGCGAACCGTCGCGCGTCAGCTGTCGGGTGGACTGCACGCGCGGAAAATGCTCGCGCCGCACCACGATCCACGGATAGGTCTTGTCGTCCTTGAGCAGGATGTTGTAACGCGGCTGGAGGGTCTTTATCAGCGAATTTTCGAGCAGCAGCGCGTCGGTCTCGCTGTTGACGACGATATGGCGGATCTCGGCGATCTGCCGCACCAGCACACGCACTTTGGCGCTGTGCTCCTTGCTCTGCACGAAATAGGAGGAGACCCGTTTGCGCAGGCTCTTGGCCTTACCCACATAGATAATCGTTCCGGAGCGGTCCACGAACTGGTAGACGCCCGGCGACAGCGGCAGCATCGCCACCTGCTCTTTAAGGTTGTTTTTTCCGGTTTCGGCCATAACGACAATAGCAACGCAAATGTAGCAAATATTTCGCAAAACCCGCAGATGCACCCCTGAAGCCCGTCAGGGGATGATATTGCGGCCGGATTTGTCCGCTCCGCTGACGAATTTATCCAATTCTTTGGTTTATTCGTCGGAACGGCATATATTTGCAATCCAATGCAAACACCCTCAAACCTATGAGATTTATTTTACCACTGTTTCTGTTCGGTATGCTCGCCACTTCGTGTATCGACAACAATTACGACTTGTCGGAAATCGACACGGACGGCGTCGTCATCGGCGACGAATTCCGGCTGCCGCTGGCTACGGTCACCGTCAGCATGAGCGAACTGGGCAAGGACGGCACCGACATCAAAGCCCTCTTCGACGAAGCCGACATCTGGCTGCCTTCGCCGCTGCCCGCAGGCGGAAAATACGTGGATCTTCAGAAGATTCAGCACACCCCGTCCTATATCGACGAGCTGCTCGACGAACTGATCGAACAAATGAAGAGGTCCGATGCCAAAATCAACGCCGTGGCGGACCTGCTCCACGACAAGTATCTCGGCACGTTCCTGCCCCTGCTTCCGCCGAACACGGACCCGAAAGATTTCAAGCAGGTATTCATCACGATGTTCCGCGCTACCACGGGATTGCAGGAGAAGCTGGCCGGCGAGGTCCGAGATTTGGCCGGCGGCTACCTGACGGATCTGAAAATCGAAGACGTAACCTACGACCTCGGCAGGATCGACCTCGGCAGCGACGTAGTGGACATGCTGGCCGACAACCTCGATCCGAAAGGCACGGCAAATCCCCGAAACACGCTGGACATCTACGGCGAAATCATCAGCGCACTGCCTGTCAGCCTGCAGTTCAGCCCCCGGTTCTACCCCACGGAGGTGGAATTCGACATACGTGTCGAACCCAACGTAAAGACCAAGATCGGCGAGACGCGGCTCCACGAGAACGACCTGCGCCAGATCATCGACGGCACGGAGATCATCCTCCCCGTCAAGTTGGAGAAATATTTCCCCGGCTCCGGATTCACGCCCGACCAGAAAATCGTCATCGCACTGCGTCTTGTCAAGCGCGGCGGTCTTAACCTCAATCTCTAACCCGGCACTGCACATGAAAAAAACATACGCTTTTCTCGGAACGCTGCTGCTGGCATCAGGCGTTGCCGCCCAAAACCCGACGGCTTACTTCATGGAGGGAACGACCTTCCGCAGCCAATTCAACCCGGCTTTCGCACCGCTGCGCGGCTATGTCAACATTCCCGGTCTGGGCGGCATCGACATCAACGCCAGCGGCAATCTGGCCGTGGACAAACTGCTCTATCCCCGCAACGGGAAACTGGTCCCGCTGCTCGACGAAGCCGTTTCGACCAGACAGGCGCTTTCGGGACTCAACGCCGACAACCTGCTGGGCATCGACACCCGCGTGAACCTCATCGGCTTCGGCGCCTTCACGCGCAACCACAAGAATTTCTGGTCGTTCGACCTCAACGCCCGCACGACCGCCGACGCTACGCTGCCCTACTCGCTCTTCGCATTCCTCAAGGAAGGCACGGGCAGCGACATCCACAACATCGGCCTCACGGCCGACAGCTACCTCGAAGCGGCCTTCAGCTACTCGTTCCCGCTGCTCGACGACCGGCTTTACATCGGTGTCCGCGGCAAATTCCTCGTCGGAGCCGCCCGCGCCCGCATGTACTTCACCCGATTCAACGTGACGTACGGAGAAGAGGAGTGGCGGATCGACGCCGCAGGCGGACTCGACATCACCGCCGCCGGTCTCGACGTCACGACCAAGCGCAACGACGCTGGCGAGGAGGTTTACAAGCTGGACGACATCGACTTCAAACCCACGTCGCCCGCAGGTTACGGCTTCGCCGTCGATCTGGGCGCCACGTACGACATCCTGCCCAACCTGCAGGCGTCGCTGGCCGTAAACGATCTGGGATTCATCGGCTGGAGCAAGAAGAAAAACGTTACGGGCTTCTCGTCGAAAGAGCTTTCGTTCACGGGCGTCAACGTCACGGAGGACGGCACCGAATCGCCCGACTTCGACATCGACGTGCTGGAATTTCACAAAGGAGCGCCCCAAAGCGTGTCGCGCATGCTGCGCGCCACGATCAACGCCGGACTCGAATACGAAGTATGGCGCCACAAAATCGGCATCGGCCTGTTGTATTCGGCCCGTTTCTGGGAATACAAGACCTTCCACAACATCACCGGATCGGTCAATTTCCACCCGATCCGCTGGTTTACGCTCACCGGAAGCTACTCGGTGATCGACAACCGCGGCGGCGCCGTAGGGCTGGGACTCAACCTCTGCCCCAACTGGATCAACTTCTTCATCGGCACGGACGTCCTGATAACCAAACACACGCCGCAGTTCGTACCCGTCAGACAGAGCATCATGAACGTCACGCTCGGCATCGGCGTTCCGATCGGCAAACGCAGCCACCGCATCCCGCCCTACGTCTACGGCAAGGACAGACGTTAGATCCGGACTAAACACATGACACGAAAACGTCCCGGCGGCAAGGCCGGGACGTTTTTATTTACAGCCGCGGAAAAAACCGGCAAAACAAGCCGTAAAGTCAGCCCATATACGAGAAAACAATAAGCCCCGATGCCCAAACAGTCAGCCCGTTTCCATATTTTAGGCGCACGAATACCACTTTCGGGCAAGGGCATTGCTTTTTCAGAAACTTTATTTACCTTTGCAGTGCAGAAAATTATAAAAAATCCTTCGGGGACAAAAAGTTGCGTCCGTCCTCAGAGGATATCCGCGTCATAAAAACCATTGCGACGGCCCTCAAATCTGTGTGAAGTTGCGTCACTACTTTTGAATTCTTCAAAATTCGGGCCGTCGCAATCTTTTCTTTTTCCCAACAAAGATCATGCCACAACAGCCCGGCTTTCCCGGTTTCCGGCAGAAGACAACCTTTATCCGGCGACGACCATATGCTGTTCGAGCGCGGCGCGTGCCGCCAAACGGCCGGCTTCGACGATCTCGCGCGCACGGTAGAATTCGAAAATTCCGAAACGGTCCGCCGGCATCTCGATCAGCAGGTCGGGTTTGTAAATCTTGCACATCAGGCGTGCGATATGCTGCTGCATGATCTCCGACGAAGCGGTTATCACCTTATAATAATTCAGCGAGGAGTTGACCCGCGCGGCCATCTCGTCGGAAAACGGTGCGCTCACGTCCACGGCGACCAGCACGTCGCCCGGCTCACGGCGAACGCGGTTCAGCGGAAGCGGATTGACCGTACCGCCGTCCACCAGTACCATATTGCCCCGGCGGACGGGCCGGAAAACCGAAGGGATCGAAATCGAAGCCCGGATGGCGTCGTACAGTCCGCCCCGGTCGAGCACGACCTCGCGCCCGGTCAGCAGGTCGGCCGCCACGGCCGCAAAAGGCAGCGGCATCTGTTCGATCTTCACGTCGGGCACCAGCTCCTTCATGGCGCCGATCACGCGGTTCCCCTTCACAAGACCTTCGGTACTCAGCGCAAAATCGACCAGACTGAAAACCTTGTATTTATCGAGCGTGTACATCCACTCCTTGAATGCTTCGAGGTGTCCCGAAGCATACATGCCGCCGACCAGCGCCCCCATCGAAGTTCCTGCCACGGCATGCACTTCGAATCCCTGACTCTCCAACTCCTCGATAGCCCCGATGTGGGCCACTCCACGCGCTCCGCCGCCGGCCAGCACCAGCGCCGCTCTTCTTTTTTCCATAAAATCAATTGTCGTTATTAATCCGTTCGCGAACTTTGCTCCACGCATGCGTATCGAACAGACAGCTTGCACGCATCATGCCGCACATCTCCCGAAAGCGGGACATCGGAACCACGAAGCTCAAAACATCCGGTTCCACCCACGGGCGTACCGACGGATCGAAAAGGCCCAGAAAACACCTCCTGCCGCCGTTGCGGTTCTCCTGCACGGCCTGCGCCACGACCGAGCTGCACCCTGACCCGAAAGGCGACGCCACGGCGTCCGCCGCATTGTTGTCGAACGTCGCCCACGTCACCAGTCCCGCCAGCGCATCGGGCGCCGCGAAAAAGAGGACTCCCTCCGCTCCGTCGAACGTCTCCGCAACGTCCGCCCGCACGAATTCGAGCCACGCCTTCGGCGCGGGACGCAGGTCGAGAGCGGCGATGAACTCCAGCACCATTTCGGGCGTCCGCTTATAGCGCTCCTTGAGCGACACGAACTGCGGAACGAATTCGGGCATCGGGCTGAATCCCGTGTAGAACTTCCCGCCCCCGCAGCCGATATTGCCGGCATTCAGACTCACGGGCAGCCCCCGGCGCGCTTCGGCCAGCGCCTTGAAGAAACAGCCTCCGACCTTTTCGACCGGGCGCAACGGACTGTCCGTATAGCGGAACAGCAGGGGCAGTTCGGGCCGTTCGCCGAAAGCCTCCCTGTAGGCGGCGGTAAATTCTTTCACATCCATATCTCTTCAATCATTGGTGACAACGTAATCCATAAAAACGTCGTGCAGTTCGACGGGCAGTTCCACGACCAGCTGATGCGCATAGCAGACGCCGGCTTTCACACCCCGGAAACCGGACTGCGACAGATATTTGTCATAATATCCGCGGCCGCGGCCCATACGCGCTCCGGCGGCGGTAAAAGCCACTCCCGGAACGACGATGAAGTCGATTTCCGCCGGATCGCACGGCCGCTCCGCAACCGACGGCTCGGCGATTCCGAAAGCGCCCCGGCAAAGTTCTCCGGGCGCATAGTCGTAAAACCGCATCGCATCGCCCTCGACCCGCGGCACGACGATGCGCTTCGCGGCGCTCCACCGCGCCAGCGCGGCACCGGTCTGCGGCTCGTCGGGCAGCGCGCAGAAAAACGCCGCGCAGCGGGCCGCCGAAAATCCGGGCAGACGCTCCACCCGGCCGAAGATGCGTTCCGACGCCGCGTCACGCTCTTCGGAAGAGAGCGAGAGGTTCCGTTTTTTCATCGCAGCGCGCAGTTCTTTCTTGGTCATAAAATCCCACCTTTTCGGCCTAAAATTCCCGCCCGTTTCTATTGTTATTCTGCAAACAATGGCTATCTTTGCGTCCGGGAACACAAAACTTTAACAAATATAAACAAATTTAAATCATTATGAGCTGTTTTTTATCTAATTCCTCGCTGGGCAAGAAGTTAGTGATGAGCGTAACGGGGTGTTTCCTCGTGCTCTTTATTCTCTTCCACATGTCCATGAACATTGTGGCGATCATCTCGCCTGAGGCTTACAACATGATCTGCGCGCTGCTCGGAGCCAACTGGTACGCTCTGGCCGGCACCGCAGTGCTGGCGGCCGGCGTCGTCGTGCACTTCATCTACGCGGTCATCCTCACCTTGGAGAACCTCAAGGCGCGCGGCAATCAGCGCTACGCCGTAACGGTAGTCGAACCGGGCGTGTCGTGGGCATCGAAAAACATGCTCGTACTGGGCTTCATCATTCTGGGCGGTCTGGCGCTCCACCTCTTCAACTTCTGGGCTAAAATGCAGCTCGTGGAGGTATTGGGCGGCCACGAGAACTCTCTCGGACTCCATCCGGCGGACGGCGCTTCGCTGATCGCCTACACCTTCTCGCAGTGGTATTACGTGGTGATCTACCTCGTGTGGTTCTTCGCCCTCTGGTTCCACCTCACGCACGGCGTATGGTCGATGTTCCAGACCGTGGGATGGGCCAACGACACGTGGTATCCCCGCCTGAAGTGCATCGCCAACATCGTGGCGACGGTCATCTTCCTCGGCTTCGCCGCCGTCGTGGTGATCTACTTCATCAAGAGTGTCTGCCCCTGCTGCGCAGGCGCCTGCTAACCGATTATCCAGAACAATAAACACACAACAGATATGGCTTTCAAATTAGATGCTAAAATTCCTGCCGGCGCTCTCGCAGAAAAGTGGAGCAACCATAAGGCAGCTATCAAGGTCGTAAGCCCCGCAAACAAGCGCAAGCTCGACATCATCATCGTCGGAACGGGTCTGGGCGGTGCATCCGCAGCCGCTTCGCTCGGCGAACTGGGATATAACGTAAAGGTATTCTGCATTCAGGATTCGCCCCGCCGCGCGCACTCGATCGCCGCGCAGGGCGGTATCAACGCCGCGAAGAACTACCAGAACGACAACGACTCGGTATACCGTCTGTTCTACGACACGATCAAGGGCGGCGACTACCGCGCCCGCGAAGCCAACGTCTACCGCATGGCCGAAGTCGCCAACCTGATCATCGACCAGTGCGTGGGACAGGGCGTGCCTTTCGCCCGCGAATACGGCGGCCTGCTGGCCAACCGTTCGTTCGGCGGCGCGCAGGTTTCGCGTACGTTCTACGCCCGCGGCCAGACGGGTCAGCAGCTCCTGCTGGGCGCCTACTCGGTACTCAACAAGGAGATCGCCGCCGGCACGGTGAAGAGCTATCCCCGTCACGAGATGCTCGACATCGTCGTGGAGGACGGCGAAGCCAAGGGCATCATCGCCCGCAACCTCGTCACCGGTGAGATCGAGCGCCACGGCGCACACGCCGTCGTGATCGCAACGGGCGGATACGGCAACGTATTCTTCCTCTCGACCAACGCCATGGCGTCGAACGGCTCGGCTGCATTCCAGTGCTACCGCAAGGGCGCAGGCTTCGCCAATCCCTGCTTCACGCAGATCCACCCCACCTGCATCCCGGTTCACGGCGACCAGCAGTCGAAACTGACGCTGATGTCGGAGTCGCTGCGCAACGACGGCCGCATCTGGGTTCCCAAGAAACTCGAAGACGTGAAGGCGCTGCGTTCGGGCGCCAAGAAGCCGTCGGACATCGCCGAAGAGGACCGCGACTACTATCTGGAGCGCCGCTACCCGGCCTTCGGCAACCTCGTGCCGCGCGACGTGGCATCGCGTGCCGCCAAGGAGCGCTGCGACGCAGGCTTCGGCGTGAACGAGACCGGTCTGGCCGTCTTCCTCGACTTCAAGACCGCCATCGAGCGTCTGGGCAAGGAGATCATCAAGCAGCGTTACGGCAACCTCTTCGACATGTACAAGGAGATCACCGACGTGAGCCCCTACGAGCAGCCGATGCAGATCTTCCCCGCCGTACACTACACCATGGGCGGCATCTGGGTCGACTACAACCTGATGACCACCATTCCCGGCCTCTACGCCATCGGCGAGGCCAACTTCTCGGATCACGGAGCCAACCGTCTGGGTGCTTCGGCGCTGATGCAGGGTCTTGCCGACGGTTACTTCGTGCTGCCCTACACCATCGGCGACTACCTGTCGCACAAGATCCAGGCCCCGAAGGTGAAGACCGACACGCCCGCCTTCGACGAGGCCGAGAAGGGCGTACGCGCCAAAATCGAGAAGCTGTTGTCGATCAACGGCAAGCAGTCGGTGGACGATATCCACAAGAAGCTGGGCCACATCATGTGGGAGAACGTCGGTATGGCCCGCACCAAGGAGTCGCTCGAAAAGGCGATCGTCGAGATTCAGGCGTTGCGCAAGGAGTTCTGGAAGGACGTGAAGGTCGTGGGCAGGGCCGACGACTTCAACGTCGAATTGGAAAAGGCACTGCGTCTGGCCGATTTCCTCGAACTGGGCGAACTGATGGCGCGCGACGCGCTGAACCGCGAGGAGTCGTGCGGCGGTCACTTCCGTGTCGAGCACCAGACGCCCGAAGGCGAGGCCGACCGTGACGACGAACACTTCGTATACGCCGCCGTATGGGAGTACAAAGGCGAGAACGAGGTTCCCGAACTGACGAAGGAGCCGCTCAATTTCGAGTTCGTACACCTCGCAAAGCGCAACTACAAGGACTAAATCCATTTGACGTTAAACTTTAAGATCAAGATTGCATTATGAATTTTTCATTAAAGATATGGCGTCAAAAGGACGCTAAATCGAAGGGCGCTTTCAAAACCTACCGTGTCGAGAACATCTCGCCCGACACCTCGTTCCTCGAAATGCTGGATATCCTGAACAACAACCTCGTCCATGCGGGCGAGGAGCCGGTGGCATTCGACCACGACTGCCGCGAAGGTATCTGCGGTATGTGTTCTCTTTACATCAACGGACATCCGCACGGTCCTGCAACAGGTGCTACTACCTGCCAGATTTATATGCGTCGTTTCAACGATGGTGACACCATCACTGTTGAGCCTTGGCGTTCGGCTGGTTTCCCTGTAATCAAAGACTTGATGGTGGACCGTACTGCTTATGACAAGATCATGCAGGCAGGTGGTTACGTAAGCGTTCGTACAGGTGCTCCGCAGGATGCCAACGCAATCCTGATTCCGAAGCCAATCGCTGACGAAGCTATGGATGCCGCTTCTTGTATCGGTTGTGGTGCTTGTGTAGCTGCATGTAAGAATGGTTCTGCCATGTTGTTCGTTTCTGCAAAGGTTAGCCAGTTGAACTTGCTTCCGCAAGGTAAACCGGAAGCTTTGCGCCGTGCAAAGGCTATGTTGTCCAAGATGGACGAACTGGGCTTCGGTAACTGTACCAACACTCGCGCTTGCGAGGCTGAATGTCCGAAGAATATCTCTATCAGCAACATCGCCCGCCTGAACCGCGACTTTATCATCGCCAAGCTGAAAGACTAAGCGTGAGCTTGATTTGATTAATAGCATAAATCCCCCGCCGGCATTGCCGGTGGGGGATTTTCTTTTTGCAGGCAGATGCTGATGGATTGTGTATGGATGTTATCCGTTGTTCATCCTTTCCAATCCTCCGGTTTCATCCTTATCTCAGAAGCAGACAAAAGGTTTCAACTCATTTCCTTGTTTATCAACCGGATAAAGAGCTCCTTCCTTTTCCAACTGAGCCGCCATCTCCTGAATCATCTCTCTGCATTTATCCGGATGCGTAGAAGAGAGTTCCTTTCTTTCTTCCGGATCATCTTTCAGGTTGTAAAGCAAAGCTTTGGGTTGCTTCGGAGTTTCAGGAGAATAGTAATAAATCAGTTTCCAATCGCCCAGACGGTAGGTAGTGAAGTAGCTGCCACGATGGGCATGAGGGAAATGCATCAGGAAAGATTCGGGACGTTTCCGGTCCGCCTTACCGCTCAGTTGCCTTTTCAGGTCGAACCCGTCTATCACATAGTTTTGGGGAACTTCACAGCCTGCCACAGACAAAACTGTCGGATAAATATCCATGATTGTACCTAGCTGCATCTGTATGCCTCCGGCCTCAATTGGCAAATGTTTTTGTACTGCACTCTTCTTTTCCGGTTTTGCCCAGCCCACTATAAAAGGAACCCGCATACCACCTTCAAACTCCGTACCTTTTTTCCCTCTCAAAGGAGCAGAAGAACCATATCCGCGTTCATCTCCCAGAGGAGCATCACCGCCATTATCTCCCAAAAAGAATATTAAAGTATTTTCGGCTATCCCCAGCTTCTCGAGCTGGTCCATCACGTCGCCCAAAGATTTATCCATTCCTTCTATCAAAGTAGCAAAGGCCTTTGCCTGGTCGCTCTTATCCGGATCAGTATACCGTGACAGGAAACGCTTATCTGCCTGAAAAGGTGAATGAACAGCATAATGAGCCATATTCAGGTAAAAAGGACGTTTCTCCTTCACAGCGGCAGCGATCTCCCGATTGGCTTCTACAGTCAGAGCTTCACTCAAAAAAGTGTCTGTACCATGATATTTCTCCAGGTCCGGAACCGCTCTTGCCTTTTCTCCTTTGATAGAGCCATATCCCCATTCGCCATAATAACTGCCGGGATGGCCTATACCGGAACCTGCGATATTTACATCAAACCCAATATTCAATGGATTTTCTCCTTCGCTTCCCATACAGCCGAAATGTGCCTTTCCTACATGAATCGTCTTATATCCGGCTTGTTGCAGGACTCTGGGCATAGTAGGCATATCCTTTCTGAGACCTTTCCAGTTCCATTCGGGTGGTCCGAAAGGAGTCCGGTTATTACTTTCAGCGTTAATCCAGTTAGTGACTCCATGCCGGGTCGCATTTTGTCCGGTCATGATCGAAGCTCTGGAAGGGGAACTTACACTTTGTGCATAAAAAGTAGAAAAGCAAATGCCTTGTTTGGCCAGTCTCTCCATATTCGGAGTATGGTACCAGTCATTTAGAGGGTGGCGTACCGGTTGCCCGCTCTCATCCGCCAGAAAAGGGACTGAAGTATCCATAAGTCCCATATCATCTACCAGAAAGACAATTATATTCGGACGTTCCTGAGCTACTCCGCAAACGGAATAAGCTAAGCCTCCTAATACACAGAATTCTTTAAAAGCTCGATTTGTTTTCATTACATGGTTTTTCATTTACACTCAGGTTATTGTATGTAGGTATAATAAATTCAAAAATCATTGAGATAAAAAACAAGATTCCTATTCCGCCTTAGTATGGCTTTATTTGAAGTGCACAACTCTGTAATAAAGATGTATTAGACTGGTTTTAAGGAAAATGGGTAGAAATATACGATAATAGCGCTATATGTGCAAAGAAAAAAAGAAACTTTGACATACTCTCTGAAAAATTACAGAATAGGCTTGTTACAGTTCCTGGCATACGGATACGGAGCAATTTTCCAAAAGCTCCTTTTTTACATCGGCTCACATCCAGCCGCAGCATATCGGTTCATGGAAATGAGAATATGTCAAAATTCTCATTTTAACGAAACCATCCCCGCCACAGACTGAACTGCAATCCGAAAGTTTTGTGTTCAACTTTTGGGGTGCAGTCCAGACAGTTGTAGCAAGGGTGGCTTTTAGTTTATGAGAGTTTGTACACTCACTTTCTTTTTATATGAACTCACTTAGTAATTTCAGCAATAGGGATCAGATGTTTTCCATGAGTTAATTTTCAGCATACATCTAATCAGAAATTATAATTCTCTGATCCAGATATTACGGAAACTAATCGGAGCACTCGGGTCCCCATGATCCTGCAATGCGATAGGACCATCGCCGTGCTGAACCACTTCTGGAAAACCGACATAGGGAGTTGTTCCCAAAATGGTCGTATTGTTCTGCAACAGTACTCCATTCTGCAAGACAGTGACACGTGGAGGTGTGCGGTAAGTACCGTCTTTTTTGAAAGTAGGAGCAGTATAAATTATATCGAATGTATTCCATACACCGGGTTTATTCATGGCATTGACCAAAGGAGGAGTCTGCTTATAGATACTTCCGGCCTGACCATTGACATACGTTTCGTTCTCGTAGTTGTCCAAGATCTGTATCTCATAGATACCTTGTAGAAATACTCCGCTATTACCTCTTGCCTGATTTGTACCTTCAATACCTTCCGGGATACACCATTCCAGATGTAACTGAAAATCATTGAATTTCTGTTTGGTACGGATATCACCTGTACCCTTCTTTACTGTGAATACTCCATCATGAACAGTCCATCCCGCAGCTTGTCCTTTAGAGTTTTCCCATTGAGACAGGTCTTTACCATCAAATAGGATAATAGCATCAGACGGTGCACCGATTGCTTCTGCCGGTGCTTTTCCCGGAGTAACGATGGGAGGCTGAGGTGTCCAATACTCTGACATGGCAGGGGTCATTGGCGCACGAGAGGGATATTCTTTCTGGGCAAAAGCCGATACTACAGCCAACATACCGATAGTAGTCAGCAAATTTCTTTTTGTCATGTAATACATAGGTTTCATATATTTATTTAGATATTTAATTATTATCCCGGATATTGGGACTTACAAATATACAACATTAAAAAACATATTGTTAATCTCTGAAGCAATTCTGTTATAATAAACCACCGGATGAGTATTCAATCTCTTTCGTATCAGATAGTTTGTTTTTATTCTCGTACTCGTTCTTTCGTAAATTGCGTGGAGAAGCTCCGAAAAACTTCTTGCAGAAGTTGGAGAAATGAGGCAGGGATTCAAAGCCATATTTATAACATATTTCAGATATACTATAGTTGGAATTATGCAAATCATCTAAAATACCTTCTTTACGCCGTGCCTGCATCCATTCGTATACCGGCTCATGAAATACACTGGTAAAAATACGGCGCAATGTGCTGAGTGTGTACCCACCCAGTTGGGCAAGCTCTTCCACTGTCTTTACTTTCTTATAGTTCTGAAGCACAAAGCATTGAAAGCTATTGGTATATTTAGCGAGAGGGTGTACTAAGGTCGCAAGGTCATAATCGGAATAATAGTAACCCAAAACGAAAGCCAGTTCTTTGCGCTTTAATGACAGCAGTTCCCGGCAGATTTTATTATCTCTCAGATAAGCAATAGACCCACTTAATAGATATTGTAACTCAGGAATTATTTTTAAAGGGGAATAGATAAGCGGAGAAGGCACATCTTTCATGATATGGTTGAAACGAGAATCACAAAACATCTCCGGTTGAATGAAACCATAATAGATACACTCACATTCAGTCATAGCAAGCATCTCAAATTTTGAACCGATAGCCTGAAGGATAAATTCTCCTTCTTTGAGCATCGTACCCGCATACTCCTGACTATTGACTAACATCTCTCCCTTTATCAAAAAAAGGATGAAGTTCTCCTCACATTTCTGGGCAGGTTTATGAAAACCTCGCTGGTATATAATGTGAATAATTGTATTGCCTACGGCCTTCGGACAATCCTGACAATCCCAAGTGCCTTGACAGATAGATGCCATATATTGTTGTTGGTGTTTGTATCTATTTATGTTTCCAACAAAAATATATGAAATCTTTTATATAGCCATAAAAAAGGAAAAGAAAAGTAAAATATGCATGAAATTCATTTCATTAAAACTATAAAAGGGTGATATTTATTACACTCTCTCAGAATTTTGTAGACCAGCCCTCATAGGCGAAAATCTATTTTATAGTAAAAGAATCCTAGCTTTTGACAAAGCCAGGATTCAAAATATATTTAGAGGATATAAAATCTTACTCCTTCAAATCTACTCAGTTATTTAAAACTAGTTATATTACAACTAATTTGAAGGTGTGTTCTCAGTATTATTCCATTCACTAGTAGAACCTTCATTGTCAGTACCCCATCCATTCTCATCAACACTTGGAGATACTGTAATTTCTTCAGCACCAGATGGCAAAGTCAATGTATAAAGAATACTCTGACCAATTCCCCAACTACCACTTAGAACAACTTCTTTCGTACCAGTAAAGTATGTTTTACTATCCTTAGTCGTAGAGTATGCAACAAGGACCTTAACTGCAGCTACATTAGTGTTAGGCATCAATATCAACGCATTACCGTCTTTGGCTATTACAACAGTTCCTGTTCCTGTAACACTGGTTGGATTTGTAAATACATAAGAATACTCTGCTGCTCCTTTCAAATCACTCCAAGCTCCTGTACTACTAGAATAAGTATAAGTACCTTCATTGGCTACATTTGTCAATTTTATACCCGTTACTGAATATGTAAAACCAGCATCTTTACCCACTAATTTGAAATTAATCTGAGTTAGTATATGTTTAAATATCAAATTTACAGAACCCATGGAAGTTACACCAGTCTTACACTTATCAGCTACAGCTACAGCTAACAAATCTTCTTGTGTTGCCTCTGCTTGAACAGTATAAGAAAAACTAGGATACTTCCCTGTAGCATTCCAACTATCAGATCCAATATTAGCAGTAGTTGGAGAATATGCGAAAAAATGTATCTTTTCATTTAATGGCCAATAATAACCACCAGTCTTAAGTTTCCAAGTAGAATTTTCGTACTTTCCTTCATCATTAATAAATGCTTCTCCAAGGCTTGTTGCATCAGCTATATTCTTATCACCAGTGTTATAAGCATATAATTTATAACCATTATCTTGTAGAGTCTCAGTAACTGCTACTGTAGCCCTCGTGGCTTTTCCTACTACCGAAGTAAAATTAATCTCATTACTTTGTGCCGGATTCTCAAACTCTTCATTCTGTGAGCAGCTAGTAATCGTTGCAACTGCTGCAATTGCCAATAAAACCTTCTTCATAATCGTATTTTTTAAGTTTATAATATTGTTATATTTTGTTTATGCTCAAATTTAATTTACGGGTAAAATCACTTCTTCATCATCTCCCCAGCCATCAACATTTCCATCGAAACCACCATCTCCGCCACCACTAGAATCCGGTTTATCAACCTTCACCTCGTCCTCAACCGGTAACTCTATTTCTTTGAAAGGCTCATCACCGTCATCATCACCACCGCTGCCACCACTTTCCGAATTAGCAATCACCTCCGTTATATCAACTTCCATCTTTTGCACTTTATTATCTGTTTTGACAAATGCCAGCGTCAACTTTATTGCGTTACCTGCCCGGCTTATTACACCTTCCGATGTTCCAAAAACAGTAAAACTACCCGTCACTTCGCCTGCACTTCCTCTAGCTGCAAAATAGATGGGTGAATCACCTGCTTTTCCACATCCCAACCCCAAATCGTAGCAACTTGACATACCCTCTATACTTCCAACGATTGAAGAAACATATTCGAGTCCTTGTACCTTCAATTTAAAAGAATAGGTCTTTACCACTAATTTTGGTTTCCAGTTCAATTGAAGCTCCTCTTCACTGTTTTCTATCTTTAAGTCATCTATCCGCACAACATACAACGGATCAGGTCCCCAGACCAGTTGCTCCGTTCCTGCAATGCCTAACCCATTGCAATGTCCCGTAAAGGCTTCAATCGTCTCATAGGCTTCTTCTCCCCGGATTTGTACCGTTTCAGTATCATAGTTGTAAACCACTACCGAGTAACGTCCCGGCGGCACTTTTACTTTTCCTCCTTTTACTGAAAGGTAGGTATCAATCTTTCTGCCTTCCGCATTCTTCGGATAAAAGATCACCCGAACCCCTTCCGGCAATTTATTGGTAACACCGTTCCAATCCAGCGAAATTTCAACCCCACTTACGGGATAATCATCCAATATATCGCGACGGCTACATCCGGTTAGCATCAGCAGTGAGGACAGAAGCACAAGAAGCATATCTCTTGTATCTCGCATAACGGTCCTACCTCCTTCTCTTTGTTATCAGCCATACCAGAGAAACTTTCGCCTTGGTAGGACCTATAAAATTGTAACGTCCACTATTTGCCCATATTATATCTCCTTCGTATGGAGTATATTTCTTATATTCCGTTGTCAAATATCCGATGCCGAGACTAAACTCAATCGAAAAGTGTCGTGCCAGTTGCCGTGCATATCCGTAAACCACTCCCGCAGCTCCATAATATTTGCCCTGATAGCCATCGCTCTGCAACTGAAAGTCATATATTCCGCCTTCGGCATAAAGCCCGACAAAATGACCAGTCAATCGCTTGTGTTTCCGCCGGTCACCCAGCCAGCAACGTCCTTCCACACCTCCCGAAAGAAGCTGATAGCAGAAATTATGCTTACTGTTCAGCCACCACGGACATTTGTATTCAGTATTCAAAGACCATCTCCTGCCCATCGGAATTTCCACCTCTATATTCGGTGCTAACGCCAAATCATACAGCAGGTTATTCTTCACCGCCAGTATCGTTTCATTTTTTGCCGGTCCCCCTGCCTCCGATATCGTTACCTCATAGACCTGTTTTTTCTTACTTTCTCCCACAGGCTTATCCGGTCGATGATTCGGAAGCGCCTCTTCCTGTTCTGAAACAAACAACCCGGAGGCAGAAGATACCGGCTCAAAACTCTCCCTATCTATTTCCGGAATTTCCCGGACGATTGTGATTACCGATCTCCTTAACTGAGGAAGCACATTGCGAAGCATATACTGGTATGCCATTCCCTTATTGAGTTTACGCAACAATTGCTTTCTCTTCCCAATATCATTCCGATGATAGTCCATCAACATCATTACCTCTTCACGTTCCGGAAAGTCCGAATCTTCTTCCACTACCTTACGAAATTCAGACCAATCTTCTCCTCCTGAGAAAAGTTGAATCTTTTTCATATCAACAGCCGGATAACGTTGTTGTAAGAACTCTCTCACCGAATTGTTTCTCCTGGCAGATAAAACAGTATTATAAACCGAATCACCATCGGGCGAAACAAAAGTAATGACATTGACCGCTGTGATATATCGGATATTCTCTTTATTGCCGAGCAAAGAATCCAACACGTTAATATACTGATTATTATTCTTATAACTAAGATCAACTGTAGTATCCTCTCTATCAAAATATACCACGACTTGTCTGGTCGTATCTTGCGTTACTGTGAAAGACGAAACCATCGCATATCCACTTTTCAATGAGGCAGAAAATGCCATGAAAATAGCTAATATATAGATTCCATACTTCATAGTTGTTCGTTTCTATGAACAAATATAGAAGTTAATATGCAAACAAAATCATACTTATGAAACAAAAAACAGGGCATGAAAGGTTATGTGAAACGATTGGAACGAATTTGCAAGTTTGAAGTTCAATAATCACGAAATTCCTAATAGACTAAGACGCCAACTACTGAAAAAATGCACAGAAAATCGAGGTTCATCGATCATCTGTGCATTTACTACTACTCTTATGAGACAAGCATCACACTAGAGATTTATACTGTAGAGTCCGGTACCGGTACCTCCTCTCCATCGTCTTTACCACCATCTCCGCCGGTAGCGGGCTTTCCACTGCCACCTCCATTCGTATAATCTGTTTCCAGTTCTGTATGGCGAGTGATGCTCATATCGACCAACCCGCTGACGAACAAATCTACCACTTTACGATGAACTCCGCAAAGGTGGCTTACCTTACCACACATCTTGGAAGAACTTACTCTGCCGGAACAAACCGACTTTGCTACATACTTTTCGTTTTTGTCCTTGTCAAAACCGAACACTCCTTTTGTTACTACATACTCTAAAGCCATAATTGTTAAGGTTTAAATGGTTAAAAAAATAAAGGTTATTTGTTTGCCATTCTCTTTGTCTCTGAATGACTCTGCAAAGATATCACAGGGCACAAAGCATCCAGTCCTCTCTTGTCTCCTTTGTGTCCCCTTTCAGTTGCTTTAGAGTGGTTGATATCTACAGATAGTACATTAATCTATAAAAAGTTATACACATTAATCTTTTTTCTTCATAAACGCGTTAATAATAAAAACGTTCGCGGTCATTTAAGCTGATCTTATATCCGCTATATAGAAGGTCTTTCGTGAATACCCTAAATATTCAGAGGTATCATATTGAGGGGTTATACCTGGCGATATAAAGAGAATGCCCATTAGCTCTTCAATGATTTCTTGTATAAAACGGATACGTCATATCGTGTACAATCTAATTACTAAATAAAAAGAAATATCGTGCTGATATAAAAAACAAATGATTGATTAACTCTCTTCCTGGAGCAAATCTTCTATCGTTTGGGTATAGTCTTCTCCCATACTTTTACGATATTCAATAATGAAAGCCGAATATATTTTGGAAAGATTCTCAAAGTCATTCATCTTTTTATAGCATCTGACACTATACATCAACGCTCTCTCATTCAACGGATCTCTATTCAGAATAATGAAACAGATGCGCAACACATAACGATACTCATTATGCTGATAATAAACCGGCAAATCCTTAGGAAGCAATGAAAGAATGGTGTCTTCCGAACGTTGCTTATACTTATCGAACAATGAATGCTCGATATTCTCCAGCAACTTTCCTCTTTCCCATATTGGCAGGAAGTATTCACACGACTGAGGGTGCGTAGCTAAATGTATATGCAAATTGAAATAATCGCAAAAACAAAGAGTATCTTCTATTTCTATTTTAAAAATACCTTTGTCATAGACCAATCTAATACCATCGAGTTCCAATAGTGTCTTACGCAAATTACTGATAGTAACTCCCTTCAGATTTTTGGCTTTATCTTCTTCCTTGTCCGGCCAGAATATCTCATTCAAAGAGGATGAACTTACCCCCTCCCTTTCTTTAATACTATTCAACAGAATATATAGAAAGATATACTTCAGCTTCTTACTGAATAAATGAGTTACATCACGCCCGTCCCGGTTATAAACAGTAAACATACCATATATATAGATCCGGTTGGCTTCTTTTTTATCATTCGTACGAATCTTCGTTTCCAAAGTGAGTAGTGAGTTCATAGGGCCCGTTGCAGAATAACCACCGGACGAAAATGTGACAGGACGACTTTGAACAACTTCCTTTTGAGTCTTCTTCCTCTTACGAAAGCCAAAAATCCAAATACTCAATGCCGCTATACACAGAACTGCAAATAGCAATATCAATTTTGACCATCCAATGCTTTTCTCACCCGAAACATAATATTCCATCTCTGCCTTACTCACAGGAGGTGCAGATAAAGTATAAATGGTAGCTCTTACCTGTTTAGCCTGCTCATTGCATTCTTGCGCTACACAATAGTACTCTTTCAATGTCGGATTATAATATAAAGATACGGTAGAAATAATCGATCCGGAAACAAACGGAATAGAATCTCCCAATGCTTCCATACTGCCATCCTCTATGGATATTCTGTACAACTGCAAACTAGACGTTTTTATGTACTCTGCATAGCGAATCACATAAAGATACTTTCCGTCTTCGGATAAAACCATCTGCTCGGAAGGTACACGCTTCTCTTCCACAGGATGGCTCCAGTACCGTTTTATGGTACGACGTTCCAAATCAATACCATACAAATCATTATAATAATTATGCCCAATGCTCTGGTCGCCGGATTCATTGCCTACCCCTCCATATATATACAAATAGTTACCTTGTGCAGAAGAGGTCATTGAAGAGAAAAAGCGGGGAGTTATATTGTCTCCTTTAAATTGCAAAGTATCCCACCGGTCTACTCCTTCATTGTAGACCAAAAACTTATTACTATATAATCTATTTCCGAATCCTCCAAATACTATATAACGATGATTCTTATTGTCCCAAAAACCATTATGATGATGTAACTGGACTTTAGAATATGCTCTTCCTATAGGCTCCCATTGCAGCGTGGACAAATCCAGAGACGATATGGTGATACTGTCAACAGGCAGGTTGTTTATCTCATAAGCATACATTCGATTTGCCGATTCATTAATAAAATTAGTTCCCAAGAGCATTTTTACCGGCATCCTACTCGCATATGGTCTTCGCAGCATTCGCTTTTTTGCAGTCTGATAGGTAAATAACGAATCGGGACTGATAAATTGTATTTCCTGCTCTTTACAGTTAAACTTTGATCCCACACATTGAGAAACAATGAAAGAGATATCTTTCCTCCAATGATAAGAATCTCCTATTAACCAATAAGGGTTCTCTACCCATCCCAGTATTTTACCGTCACTACTGTGCACCTCATGTCCTTGGCTCTCATTCAAATCAAAAGAATAGTTCTGCCTTTCACCGGATACTTTCAGATTACGGATAGCAAATGCCGGCAAATCCACCAGATGTTCCCTACGTCCGAAAATAAGTACAGGAGACGTTTGATTGGACGGGGTAACAG
>OJQJ01000775.1_pt1 | contig 20509 bp, 21 predicted proteins | sample 1598671 | NCBI WGS metagenome assembly OJQJ01 (sample SAMN03922499, study PRJEB24848) | human gut metagenome | isolation source: stool sample | host: Homo sapiens | place: Germany | collected 2011-11 | reverse complement strand
AGCAGTTTCATTTCGGGCGGCGCCACGACATTGGGGTTGTAGCTGTTCGCCACGACCTTCTCCACCGGAACGGCCCGGACGCCGTAGACCGGACTCCGGTACTCCCCGTCCGGTTCAGATTCGTAACAACGCTTCATATTTCTCCATGATTTTCTTGCGGCGCAGCCTCTCGCTCTTGTTGGGCGAGAATCCCATATATTTGCAGGCGTGGTCGTTTTTGAGGATGCAGATGCAGATACGCTTGAAGGTCGGCAACTGGCTGAACTCGGAAATATCCAGATCGTCGAGATACTCCATGCGCACCTGCCGCTTGTCGGTGCGGTAACCGCTTCGGCCGCCGACCTCGATCGGAACGCCGGCCTTGCGCAGTTTGGCGATGGTCGTCTCGGCGAGGCATCCGCCCTTCTCGCGCCAGAAACGGATGCTTACGGAGAGCTTTTCCAGATAGTTCCGGCGGGTCTCGGCGGGAAGCGTGGCGAGCAGGAAGTGCATGTAACGCTCCCACGTCAGCCCCTTCGGCAGGCGTGCGGACTGCCAGCCGAGCGCCGACGTCCGTCCGTACAACGCCGCGAAATTGACGCCGTTGACCCGTCCGATCATACGCCCCCACATGTCGGGGTCGATCGCCTTGTAGAGGTGCAGGCTCGACAACGCCTGCGAAATGAAGGGGCTGGCCACGCGCTGGGTGTCCAGCGGTACGCCGGCACGGTGGAAGAGGTCGTACAACCGGTTATAGGGCCACCCGAACCGTCCGTTGGCCGTCCACACGTCGGTCGTCAGCCAGTCGTAGATCGGATAGGCGTTGCATATTCCCGCGTCGGCCCATTGGCGTATCCAGCGCCGCCCCTCGAAACGGTGGTGGTTGCGGTCGCTGTAAATCGTGCGCCAGCGGTTGAAGCTCTCCTGCGTGCGGATGCCGATCAGACAGCACGTGCGCGCCGCACCGCTGCGTGCGTGGAGCCATTCGGCGAAGCGGTTCTGGAATTCGTAATCCCACATTTCGTCGGTGAAGAACGGGAAATCTAGATGCGTAAGGCATCCCTCAGGCATCTCCCGCACCCAGATGTCCCGCTTCGACTCCTCCCACGGCCGCCAGTATTGCCGGAACATCGAGGTGCAGGTCTGGACCTTGAACGGCACGCAGATCCGGTATACATCGAGGATATCGGTGTTCTCGGCCAGCATGCGGTCCACATAGTCGAGCGTATCGCGGTACTGGATTTCGTAATCCATATGGAAGACCCCAATCCGGCGCTGTAGTCCGTGCCGCCGGACGTAGTCGATGCAAAGGTTGAGTAGCACGCCGCTGTCCTTGCCGCCGGAGAAGGAGACGTAGATGTTGTCGAAAAGGTCGAAGACCGTTTTCAACCGCCGCTGTGTCCGCTCGTAGACGTTCATGGCTGCCGTTTTTTCCCGTATTGCATCGTCACGTACTGCGTCCACTCCTTCGTGGGGACGAAGCCCTCGGTGCGGAACACCTCGGCGTGGCGGAGCAGCGTCACGGAACGTATCGTATAGTCGCGGTGGTAGTATCGGATGATTTCGCGCAGGAAGCGCGACAGCAGCTGCGGATCGTCGCCCGAAACGTAGTAGTTGTTGATCTTGGCCACTCCGCCGTCGGTGATCTCCACGGGCATGAACCCGAAGACGGTCTCGCCTTCCCACGCGACGAACCACGTATGCGCACGCGAGGTCCAGAACGGATAGTTGTTGTTCTGGCGCAGCACGCTGCGTCGCATGACCAGCGGAGCGACGAGTGTATAAAGGCGGGGCGAAGTGCCGTCCAGTTTCTCGATTGTCATATCCGAAAGGTTATAAAACGACCGAATGTTATACATCTGTGACCGAATGTATTAAAAGCGCATTCGATCCTTCCAAATATAAAAAATATCGGTCGTTTTCCCAAATTTTCGGATCAGGGCGAAGGATGATATTGCACTGGTTTTTCTTTTGCACCAGCGTATTTTTTAGGCAGAAAAAATTATTTTTGCATACGAAACCGTTAACCTTGATTTATGAATTGTGCAAATCATCCTGCCGAAGCGGCAGTCGCCCAATGTACGGAATGCGGAAAAGGACTGTGTGTACAATGCGTACAAAACCAGCCAAAACCCGTATGCGCCGCATGCCATGAAAAATTGAGAAGCCAGACTGTCGGCTCGATTGTTTTTCATCTGCTTGTTTATGTCGGGCTGTTCATCCTGGGATATAAATTGAATTTCATGGAAGGGAATGGATTTCCCGACGGGAGATTTGCCAGCGGTTATACGCTGATGGCCGTGGTCTCCGGCTGGCAGTTCTTGAACTCTGTCGTCGGCTGGCGATTGGTGCAGGGAGATTTGACGGCTTGGGCGATCTATTACGTGCTTAAATTACTCCTTTCCGTAATTGTCGGCTTTTTCACAGCCCCTTTCATGATCCTGTGGAACTTGATAAAACTGATATCTTTCATGATGCGACGATAACAATCTTCTAAAACAAGGGATAGCCTAATACTCTGGGATGCGTTCGATAAGGCTTTTCAACATATATTCAAAGAGGAATCGATCTGCCGGATACATGCCGAAAAGTTATTGAAATGCCTGATAATCTGTTTGGGCGAGAAATCACCCGTCGGGGTGAGGTGACGCGACTCGTTAATGAAGGGAGGGGGCTGTCCGAAATTTCGGACAGCCCCCTCCCGGTGTTTTCATAAACCAGTCATTTTATAGCACCTTGGCATTCGAAATCTCCCGGCTCGGAATTTCGGTAGTCTGATGCCGGGCTCCATTCTTTTCGATGATCTCCAATAAGAGCACCTTGTCGTCGGCGATTGTGAGCTTGGGCAGCGCGAATACCGTCCGCTGACGCTGATGTCCCCTTACAACGGCCGGATCGTTGCATACGCGCAGGATTTCGAGCGGTGTCTGCTGCTGTGCCGTACGCTTTGCGAGCTTCTTGTCGGCTACGATAAACTGTCGTGCATCCACCTCAAAGGAGATATTCGTGTCATTATACATGCAAGTATGTATGTAAATGACATCGTTGGAAACGTAAATTCCCAGCACCTCGACCCCGATGCCGTACTTCTTCGTGCGAATGCCCTTTACGTCCGTACGGTTCTGCCGGTATATGTCGCTCAACATACGCTTTACGGTCGCAGGCTTCTCGCGGCCTACCTCGCGCAGCAGCACCCGGCCTTCGGATGCCGGGGGCGCCGGCTGCGGATCGCCCGCGGCAGCCGGTTCCTTCACACTTTCCGTCTGTTGATCCTGCACTGTAAGATTGAGGGTCGAGACAACAGGATTCTCGGCATAGTGGACATCGAAAGTGAAAAATCCTCCGTCTTCGGTGATGACCGTCAGGTTTGTTTCTGCTGCGAAATTCCGCACGGCAGCCTTCACCCGCACGACGTTCTCGGCTCCATCGGCCTTTCCGGCGATGATGTCCATCGAGCCGATGTCTATATACGTAACGGGCGACGGGAAGAGGATGTGTACAGTCTTGGTGAATCCCGCTTCGATCTTTCGGGGTTCGATCTGCTGCGGCCCGTCCTGCACGGCCTTCGCCGTAGCGTGTGCGGCCCAGATTGCGGAAACAATCAGGGTCAGATAAATAAGGTCTCTTTTCATGTGTGTTCTATTCTTTTGAAATCAATAATAGCTGATGGTTGGCTTTGAGGGTTATCTTCACCTCGCGGAGCTTCCCGGCGACATACTGCGACGAAGCCTGCAATCCTCCGCGCGCCAGTTCGGACAACATCTGCTGTCCGGCCGAACGGGTGACGTTTACGCTCGTGCCGGCAGTCTGCCCGACGGATGCCAGCGCCTCTTTGAGGGCCGTCCGCTCGCGGGAGTTCGGGACGTTCAGCCCCGGCTGGCCGTCCATGTCGTAAGCTACGGCTTCGACGGCGAAGATCCGTCCGCCGTATTCGACGGACGACACCACGACCTGCAGCCGCATCCCGGAGATCGTCGCAAGACCGTATAATGGGGTGTTGCGGGGAATGGTCACTCCGTCGATACGCACGGCTTCCAGCAACCGCAGTTGCACGGTGCTTCCGGCACGTATGACCTGCGTCGAGGCGACGCAGGCTCTGACGGTCGGAGTATCGGCATGCGCGACATCACCTGCCGCCGTGAGAAATCCCAAGTTGCGTTCGACGGTGAAATCCGCCCGTGTGTCGAGCGTCGATGCTTCGACCTCACCCTCCCGAACGGGCTGCATGACGGACAGACGCGAATCCCGCCGTTGCTTTGGCGGCCCGGCCTCTTCGTCCGCGGCCGTTCCGCCGCCGAGATACTTCCGGGCGAGCTTGTACTGCTCCTCGGCCAGTTCCAGCGGATCGGGCTGCTGCCGCTCGGCGTCGAGCTGGGATTGCAGGGCCGCGACCTGTTCTTTCAGGGCTTCGACCTCGGCATTGCGCTGCGGAGCGGCGTAGAAGCCCTGCACCTGCCGCTGCATGGCCCTGTTGGCCTCGGCGGCCCGCTGTGCGGGGTTATCCGCCGGTGCAGGCTCCTCGGCAGGTTTGAGCCCGTCGTCCAGCAGCGAGAACGAGTTGTCGCCGAGTGTCATCATGCGTCTCTGCTGCTGCTCCTCGCTGCGGAGCTGTTCCGCGGCTTTGCGTTTGTCTCCGACGGTGGCCTGCGCCTTGCCGTCCGGGACCGACGTATTGATCCCCGCGGCCCCCTCTTGGGGCTTGACGGGCGCAGGCCGGAATATGAACCACAGCACAACGAGGAAGATGCATCCGAGGATCGCCGCAAAGAGCAGCACCTTGCGCTTGCGCTGCCGCTCGAACTCCGCCGAAGGGTCGCTGCATGGATTCTTGTTTTCTGTCATAACGGTTTACGGTTTTAGATGTAATAATTCGGGATGCCCGACCTCCAGTTCCGGTACCATGTCCGTAGCGAAGAGGAGCCAAAGATAAACGAGCAACAGCAGGACGAGCGCCGCGAGTACGATTCGCTCCCGGATGTGGGGCGCGAGTGTGTCGTGGCGGCGCCGCAGCAACCGCCGCACCCAGCGGATGCGGCAGCGCAGGGAGTGCGGTTTAGCGGTCATAGGTCGCAATGTCTTTGTTCTCGACGATGTTCAGCGCCTCGACCATGAATCCCTGCGGATTGTTGTCCGAGCGGGAGACGTTCACCAGACGGCATGTCGTGACGAGCGACCGCTCCGTGACGGTGCTTTCGCGCAGGATACGCTGCCGTGCAAAGGTCGTAACCTCGTAAGGATAACGGTCGAAATCGCAGCGGATGCTGTCGACCTTGACCATTTGCGAGACGTTGCCTGCGATCAGGCGGTTGAAGAATCCCTTTTCCTGCAGAACCTTGTAGTAGGATAAGGCGCTTTTGTCGGCCATCTGCAAGGCGCGTCCGACATTGGACTCGATGGCCGCCTTGTCGGGCGAGAGGGTGAAGAAGAGTTCGTGGAAGCGCCGCACATGCTCGCGGGCTTCGACGGGACGGTTCTGTGCGAGGTCCTGCGAGAGCGCCACCATCAGCGAGCGGCCATTGTCCAGCACGTAGATCTTCTGCCGCTGCCGTTCGGCGAAGGAGTAGGACATCCAGACTGCCGCCACGGTTACGACGGCGCAGATTCCGGCGAAGACGAAAGCGTACATGCGCAGCTGCCGAAAGGATGTTTCGATGTTCGTTAAACACTTGAATTCCATAATAACGAGTTATTTTATTTTCGGAAAATAAGCCGGGCGCCGTTCATGATACCACGCCCCACAGCCTTACCGCCCGATAATGCCGCCGAGCCGGCGCCTTTGGCCCCGGCCCATGCTTTGCCGGCCGTCCATCCGGCTCCGGCGCTTACGAGCGAGGTCATTTTCGAGACGGTCTTGTTATAGGCGGCGAATCCGTTCGCCTGCACGACCCACGAGGCGATCGAGGGGATGCAGAGGTATCCGCACACGGCCACGAGCATGAAGATCAGGTTCAGGCTGTTCGACCAGTCCACATACCAGTTGTAGCCTCCGGCCATCAGTTCGGCATCGTGTCGCATGGCGAGACTTTGCAGACGTGCGATGATCGCCGAGAAAAGATCCGAGATCGGCAGCCACAGGTAGATCGAGACATACTTCGTGAGCCATTGCGTCAGCGTGGACTGAAATCCGTCGAACACGGAGATGGCAAAGGCGATCGGCCCCAGCAGGCTCAATACGACCAGATAAAAAGTCCTCAGCACGTCGAGTATGACGCTCGCCGCGGCGAAGAGCAGTTCGAGTACCCACGCCAGACATTTGAAGATGATCCCTTTGACCGACCATGAGGAACGCTGTTCATTCATACGATCGAGGGCCTGCTGCGTCTGGTCGTCGAGTCCCAGTTCATTCAGTTCGCGTTCCATCTCCTCGTCTTCGGCATAGTAGCTGTCCGGGGGCATCTGCTCGCGGCTTTCGAGTTCGAGCCGCTCACGCCGCTCCTGCCATTGTTCCATGTCGAGTGTTTGCCCGACCATCAGCGAATGCGTCGCCTTTACCAGGGGTGAAAGTATGCCGTTCAGGCTTCCCAGCACCAGCATCGGAAAGAATAGGATGCAGATGCCGACGGCGAAGGGCCGCATAAGGGGAAAGAGGTCGATAGGTTCGGCTTGGGCCATCGACTGCCAGACGCGGTAGGCGATGTGAAGCAGCGCCCCGATCCCTGCGATGGCCATTGCGACCTGCGACATCGGATAGCACAGCGCCATCATGTCGTCGTAAAGCACCCGGAGAATCGTATGCAGATTGTCCGTAAGGGAAAGCATGTGTACCATCGTCGGCTACCAGTAACGTTGTTCGTCGGTTCCGTACAATGAGAGCACACCCTCCATGTCCCGCTTCCGGGCGGCCCGCAGCAGGGATATGGAGATGTTCTTGCGCGTGTAGTAGCGTGCCAGGTCTCGATGGCGCCGCAGAACGCCGTAGACGCGCTGCACCACGTCGATCCGGTCCTTGTCCGTCAGGGACATATCCGTAGGGTTCACGATGTCCTGCAGCTCCTTCAATTCCCCGGCCGATTCCTCGATGATGCGGGCGTAGCCTGCGGCGATGGCCGCGAGCTCCGCGGGCGTGAAGTTCTCGTCGCCGACCATGCGGCGATAACCGTCGACGTAGATGTCCGAGATTTCGCCCACGAGCAGGATGCACTGCTGCACCTTGCGGGCCGAGCGGACGAGGTTGCTGACGGATTTCAGGGCGTCGTAGTATCGCTTCCCCTGCTCATAAATCTTCACGGTTTCCTGAAAGCTTTGCAGCATGGTGGAGCCGTTCTTGGCGGCTTCGACGACCTGCTTGGTGGAGTTGACGATCCCCTGCGCGAGGTTCGTAGGGTCTGAGACGACCCACTGGGCGTATGTGCTGAGGCCCGTGCAGACAAGGCACAGACACAGCAGGATGATTTTCTGTTTCATGCTTGAATTGATTGTGTTATTGAGGATATTCACCCGAAGACGGGCATCACCGCTTTATCCGCCGACCCGAAGCCGGTTGTCCGGTTTGCTCTTTCCTTGCAGAATTGATCTCTTTCTGCCGCACCCCGGAAATATGTTTCTCCGGCTTCGGGCCTTTCTGCCGCAGGGATTCGAACAGATCGTCGGCGTAGGACTGCCGCCCGGTCATGCGGACAAGGCGTGCATCCAGCTCGCGGAAGGCTTTCTCGACCTGCCGGGATTGTTCTTCGCGGGAGATGCCCGGCTCGATACCGTATTTGTCGAGCAGCTGCCGGTTAATACGGCTGTCGTCGATTCGCTCCGGGAAGCGTGCAAGCCATCCCAATGTCTGCAACTCGGCATCGAGTTTTTCAATGTAGGTTTGCCGCAGGGAAATTTCCGGATCACTCTCTAATATCCTCTCGGCTTCCCGCACCATGCGGTTCTCGGCCTTCCAGATTCGCTCCCGGAGCTGCTGCACCTGCTGCGGATTGTCCGCACATGCCGGGCCGTCCAGCCGCCCGCGCATCTTCTGCAACCGGCCCATGTCGGCGTCCCAGTCGTAGAGGCGTACGACGTAACAGGAGGGCATATAACGTCCTCTCGTTTCTGCCAGATGGCGCAGCTCGCGGAATGTCTCGGCGCGGAACTGCCGGTCGATGATATGCGCTGCGGCCTGCAACTCGTCCATCGGAGGCTGCCGGAGCCCACTGTCGGGATGCTGCTCCAAATAAGCATCCAAGAGAAAGGTGTGCATGGCCAGCAGGCCGTGCAGGGAGTGGGCGGTGTTTGCCGGAACGTCCGCGAGGCGGCACCCGATCTTTTTCGCAAACGGCGTTCCGCGCAGGGCCTCCATCAGCGCCAGTACATCTTCTCCGGCCGCATCTTCGGGCGTCCTGAGAAAGCAGGATGTTGCTGTATTCATTGTCAGCCCGATTCCGGCAATGGTCAGATCCGATTTCCGGTGCCGTCGTACAAGATCTGTAACATTGCTTATATCCCGTTCCCGAAGCAGGTTCTCTGCATGACGGGCAATGAGGGTACTTCGATGCTCCCTTTCCCAGTCCGGCTTGCGGCGGAATAGCCGTGCAATCCTATCTTTCCATTCCATAGCCGTCGGATTTAGAAATGTGTGACTGCGGGCAGCGTCTGCCGAAGGGCCGCCCCTGCTTGCCGGGGCAGCCCGGAAATACCGAACGCGGTTCCATTATTCGGCCGGTTCGTTGAAAGGTTCTGCGGCAATGATTTCGTCGTCGTCCCGGCGGCGGATGCTGTCCTCCGGAACGAAGCGTCCATAACAGCCGATGGTGAGTGTCTCGGTGGCAGCATCGTAGATCACGCGGTTGTCGTCGTCGGCGCCGAGCCAAAGACGGTGGCGGCGCAGCGCGATGATGCCGTCCTGTACGAGGCGTTTGTAGCAGAGCGCGTGGTCGAAAACGAGGATGCGCCACATGCCCTCGCCGATGCGGCGTATCGAAGCCGAGAGGTTGTTTTCCGCCGAGAGCCACGCTCCGCAGATACGGTCGGCGTCGAGTTGTTCCCGAAGGTCCGCCAAGGTGCGGATAACTTCGGTGCGGGTTCTGATCTCCTGCTGAAGGGCCGCTACGGCCGACGCAGGCGTCGATTGGTTACTGTTCATTGTTTTTGAGTTTTGAGGTTCGTTTGAAAGCGCCGCCCGGCATGAGGAGCAGTGCATCGGCCGGGGGCGTGTAAAAGAGATCGACCCGGCATCCGCCGTAGGCCGTATAATAGACGCAATCCTTGTAGTGCAGAGCATGCGTTTCGGACGTGCCGCGGCGCGTGATGGTGATGCGGAATTTATCACCGCACGGCTCGATCACCAGCCGCGAGTCGTCGAGCGTCGAATGCCATGCTCCGCACAGGGGACGGATTTTGCGGTATTCGTAATCGTAGAAGAGGCGGAAAGCTCCGAGCACGGCGGTAAACGTCAGCAGGATGCCGGCGCATATCCAAAACATCTGTTTCACGACAGGACGAGTTAAGATTCGGTTTCCGTTTCGCGTTCGCGTGCCAGCTGGCGGATGGCGGCCTCGATGTCGCCGCCGAGCTTCCCGGCAAGCTCCATCACCTGCATCTTTTCCGACTCCTCAGTGGTGTAGGTCAAATATTCTTCGACCGATGTTTCCGTGGCATAGACCGCCGACTGTATGCCTCCGAGTCCGATCCATACCTCTTTATAGCGGCGTTTGGGATCGTTCGAGAGGTTGATCGAGAGAATCTGCGCCCGCTCCTTGTCCGTCAGACCCAGCAGACGTTGTATGCCGTCGAATTTCGAGAGATACTTGCGCTGGTCCAACAGGATTTTGCAGTCGGCGTTGTTGATGATCGACTCCTTGACGATGGGCGACGAGATGATGTCGTCCACCTCCTGCGTCACCACGACCGCCTCGCCGAAATACTTGCGAACGGTTTTATGTAGGCTAAGCACCCGGCGCCTTACCGTATTTCTACGGCAGGTTTCCAAGAACTCGCCCCCGAACCGGACTTACACCTCTCGGCGTATCCGGCTCTCCACTAATTTTTTTTCAGTCTAAACTTTTCCCAGATGCCGCAGCCTGTGGCAACTCGGACACAACGCAATGGTCTTGCGTTTTCGGGCTGACATGAGCCGTTTCCAACTCTCTTTCCCTTTCAGGTCTTTGAGGTTGCGGACATGGTGCATAATCAGCTTGCCCGTTGCCCCACACAATTCGCATTTTTCCGCTTTGAGCCTGTCCGTCAAATTGGTTCGGCTCACGTCTGCAATAGAGTACGGTTCGATGTCGCAGCTTCCGTTGAACGCCGTTGTCCGGCGTTTGAAACTTGTCTTGTAAAAGGTTCGGGACTTGATTACCCCTTTCTGCTCGTACTTTACGGTGAACAGTTTGTTGAGACGGTACTTTTTGTTGATTTTTCGTACCGTGCTCCTATATTTGCCCGCAAATGTTTTATACATGCTGTACTCCATGATATATCTGAAGTTGTGCAGTACGACGCAGTTGTTGGCGATCAGGTAATAGTTGCAAAATCCCACTGTTTCCCGATTGTATCGGTCGAGGATTTCAAGATCGTCGTTGAATATCAATCCTGAACGGCATTTGGGTTTCCAAATCTCTTTCCCGTTGCGGAGCTTGATTTCCATAGCTCCGTATTCCAGAAGTTTGTCCCGCAGCGTTGCCATGCTGACATTCAGCCGGACACGCTTGCCGTAGGTGCGTCGCAGACGTCCTTGCACATCCCGTCGTTGATGATTGTTCCGTGTTACCGTAATCTCATATCCGAGAAATTTCGCCGATTTACCCGTATGGGTTATCAGCGTCTTTTCTTCGGACAGTTCGAGGGCGAGGCTTTCGGATAGGAATGATTTAATATCCTCCTTTATCCGCAGTGCATCCTCTTTGCTGCCGATTACACCCAGAATAAAATCGTCGGCGTAACGGATGTATTTGAGCCTGCGGTAACTTCCGTCCATTTCATCTCCGCTTGGAAATGCTGCACGTTCCTGTTCGATGGCTTTGAGTCTTGCGACCAAAGCCGCCTTCTCAGTCCCGTCTTTTACCTTTTTCAGTTTCCGCACAGTCCGTTTTCGTTCATTGGCCAAATCGTTGCTCTCTTTGCCCGGCCTGCGTTTGGTTCCCATGTCGAAATGTCGGATATACTCTTTCACGTACTTGTCTAATTTATCGAGGTATATATTCGCCAGAATCGGGCTGACGATACCTCCCTGCGGCATTCCGCTGTAAGTGTTGTGAAACGTCCAATCCTCGACGTATCCCGCTTTCAGGAATTTCCGTATCAGACGGATAAAACGGTCATCTGAAATGCGCTCCCGCAGGATTCCGACAAGTACATCATGGTCAATGTTGTCGAAGAACCCTTTGATGTCGCCCTCGATAAACCATTTCGCCCCGCTGAACGTCTTTTGAATATGAAGTAATGCTGTGTGACAGCTCCGTTTAGGTCGGAAACCGTGCGAGGTGGTCTCAAAATGTCCCTCGTAAATGGCTTCCAGAATCATGCGGACTACCTCCTGCACCAGCTTGTCTTCAAAAGCCGGTATTCCCAGAGGGCGCGTTTTCCCGTTTTTCTTCGGGATATGCACCCTCCGCGACGGGTGAGGCTGATAACTTTCGTCTTTCAACGAGGCTATCAGCGTTTCGATCCGGGCAAGGCTCATCTCGTCGATACTGCGACCGTCGGAGCCTTTGGTCGTACTGCCTCCGTTCGATGCGATCTTTTGGTAGGCAACATAGAACAACTCTTCGTTGAACAGAATCCGGTAAAGGCGTTCGAACTTGTAGCTCGAATCCTTACTGTGTTCGTTCAGACTGTTTAATACTCTTTCCGGACTTCTCATAATGTCTCTCACATTATCCATTAAATTGTATTAAAGAAAATTAGCTGCCTCCCTTCGCCATGTGCAGGGCGTTACCCTGCCCGGACTACTACGGAGGCTCCGTTACCGTGCCGGATATTCAGAGGTCTGCACCTCATAGCCTTACGGCGTTCCGGTTTAGGTAATCCCCGTTTACTTACTTAGTAACTGTTGGCATGATGGATTGTCGGATGCGATTTCCGTCCTTTACCATTTATCATGGTTGCTCTGCGGCAAGTTCTTGCTTGCGTCCGTACCTATACACCGGAGCAGTACCGCAGTATGACGATTTCAGTTACCTTACGTCATAGCCTTCAAGTAGAGCAGCTCGGACTGTCGTTCAAACAATTCGGTTTTCATCCTCATATCCATCGTTTCACCTTGCCGTTCAGTGGCAGTCTGGTAACTGACTGACTTACGACGTTCCCGACATGCTACACTCCCCGTCCGGTTTCCCTTTCGGATAAGTCGGGTGATGATAGGTTTTTCAAAGAACACTTACCTAATCCCTTGCCAGTGGGATATTTACTAAGCAGCTTGTACGGGCGCACAAAGGTAGCGTATGTAGGACGACATATTGGCCGAGGTGAGGGCCTTCCAGCACTCCTCGATGAGAATCATCTTGCGGACGCCTTTCAGCCGCCGCATCTTCGAAATGAAGGTCTCCATGATGATGAGCGTCACCACCGGCAGCAGCGTCCGGTTCGAGGAGATGTTGTCCAGCTCGAAGACGATGAAACGCTTGTCCAGCAAATCAAGCTGTTTGTCGGAGTTCAGCAGGTAGTCGTATTCGCCGCCCTTATAGTAAGGTTCCAGCACGTTCAGGAAATTTTCGAGGTCGAAATCCTTCTCGCGCACGCGCTTCTGCTCCAGAAGCCGCCGGTAGTCGGTTTCGACGAACTCGTAAAAGGTATCGAACGAGGGGACGATGGAGCGGTCGGTGCGGAGCTTCGAGAGGTAGAGGTTCACGGCGTTCGAGAGCGCCACCTCCTCCGAGCGCGTCGGCTCCTCGGATTCGCGTTTCCAAAGGGTCAGCAGCAGCGTCTTGAGCGACTCGCGCTTCTCCACGTCGTACACTCCGTCCTCGACATAGAAGGGATTGAAGGCGATGGGCGCCTCCTCGGTGTAGGTGAAATACACCCCGTCGCGGCCCTTGGTCTTGGCGTGAATCAGCGAGCAGAGCCCTTGGTAGGAGTTGCCCGTGTCGACCAGCAGGATATGCGAACCCTGCTCCCAGTACTGACGAACCAGATGGTTCGTCAGATAACTCTTGCCCGAGCCCGACGGTCCGAGGATAAATTTATTCCGATTCGTGATGACGCCGCGCTTCATCGGAAGATCCGAGATATCCAGATGAATCGGAATGCCCGACAGGCGGTCGGACATCTTGATTCCGAAGGGCGAGAGCGACGAGCGGTAGTTGGTCTCCCCGTTGAAAAGACAGAGGGCCTGATCGAGAAAGGTGTAGAAACTCTCCTCGGCAGGGAAGTCGGCCTCGTTGCCGGGAATCGCCGCCCAGAACAGCACCGGCACGTCCACCGTGTTGTGATGCGGCGTGCATCCCATCAGCGCGAGCTGCGAGCCCACGTCGTTGCGGATGCGCTTCAGCTCCGCTTCGTTCTCGGCCCATGCCATGACGTTGCAGTGGCACCTTACGGAGCGCAGCCCCTGCGAATGCGCCTCATTGAGGTACATTTCGATGTCGAGTAGGTCAGCCCCCTTACGGGAGCTTTCCCCTCTAAGAACCGTACGTGAGAGTTTCCCCTCATACGGCTCAAGCAATTCAAAACTTTTATTTGTAACTAAAAGCCGGCTCATAGTAACTTCCATTTATTTCTGTTAGTAATTCGGCTGCAATGATCATGTATTAGGACTTTCGCCTTTCTACTGCTCCCTGTCATTTCAGTAATTTTCCAGGGAGTTTCCCGTGTGATGTGCTTGCCACACACAGGGCAACATTGCATTTGCTGATTCCACAGGCGATAGATATATTGCTTGCCGTCTAAGTGTGCAAGCATTCTTCGGGTCTTGTATTGATCGAAGAAATCTTTCCAATCGGCATCATATGGGTTGGCCTCACTGCGGATTTTGATATGTCGCTTTATTTTCGTATCCGACAATCTCACAAGAGTGTGGTATTTATCCACTTTCCTGTTTTCAAGCGGTACGGCAAAAGTCCAGCTTCTACCTCTTACAGTGTGATAATACTTGTTGGCAATCCATCGTTTACCTTTTTTGGGATGTCTTCTGCGAGACCATCGCCATAGTTTGTTGAAAATTTGTGCATCTGTTTTACGGAAAGTTTCCGATGCAGAACACCCCTTGTAGTAGTTCGCCCATCCTCTAATGACTGGGTTTAGCAATCGTATCAAAGATTGTTGCTTAGAAGACTTGTTCTTGTCCACTATTTCACGAACCTTATCTAAAAATCTCTTTCGACTCTTCTTGGATGGTTTTGTGATAAACTTGCCTTTATATTTTCTGATATTGAACCCAAGAAAATCAAACCCTTCTTCTATATGAGTTATCTTAGTCTTTTCTTCTGATAAGGTAAGCCCTCTTGCTTGAAGAAACTCAATGACTAATGGTTTAACATGGTTCTCCAACAACTCCTTACTCTCTCCTGTGATAATAAAATCATCCGCGTAGCGAACAAGATTTATCATAGGAGTATAGTAATTTTTCTTCGAGCGGTTTATCGGAAAGCTATCGGCAAGCAGTTTTTCCAGTCCGTCCAAAGTCATATTTGCAAGAGTTGGGGAGATGATGCCGCCTTGAGGAGTTCCCTCCTCTGTCGGAAAAAGTTGCTTGTTGAAAATAAATCCACTTTTCAACCATTTACGGAGCAAAACTTTATCCATAGGGATATTGTCAAGCAACCATTCATGACTGATATGGTCGAAACAACCTTTGATATCACCTTCTAAGATCCATTGTGGGGATGTCGTCCTTGCCAGGTCATTGAAGCATTGTTGAACGGCATCTGCCGTGCTCCTTTCTTTTCTGAAACCATAAGAATTGGCATCAGCCGTTGTTTCAGCTACGGGAGCCAGTGCCATCAGATACAATGCCTGCATAGCCCGGTCTTTCATAGTTGGTATACCCAATGGTCTTAATTTCCCGTTACTCTTTCTGATATGTACTCGTCTCAGAGGTTGGGGTGTATAACCTCTCCTTTTCAGTTCGGTTATTGCACACACTTTAGCATCTGGCGTTTTCCATGTTACCATATCGACGCCAGCCGTTTTACTCCCATTATTGGAAGTTACACGTCTTACCGCTAATGCTTTAGCGTAAAACGAGTGGGTCAGTGTCCACTGCAAGGCTTTGACCTTGTTGTGGCGACCCTCTTTTTGAGCCTTTACAATACGCGCTTGTAGCTTTTGAACCGCAGCTTCGCATTTGAGCCAATTTATACTGTCCCATTTGCTCTGCGTTTGGTCAGTCGATGCACACGATTTTTTAATTTCGTTCATTTGCTTTTCTCCTTTTAAAAGTTCTAAAAGTTTCTTGTAAAGAATCACCTACCGCAGAAGTCAGCCTGCTTTCGCAGCGGGATGATGTTTCAATCCCTATTCACCCCATTACAGGGTGGCATTCGCTTTTTCTGCAATCCTATACCCGCACTCCATTCGGCATTCCTTACGGTCTGCTTACCTGTCATTGGCAGGAGAAATACGGGCTTACTACGTTCCGTGCAAGTAACTTATAAGTGGGTTAGGTTCTGTCTATTACACCGGCAGTACTCTGTTCGTGTATTCCCAGAATGGAGAGGAATAACCGACTGCTTCCCTTTTGGGCTGAAGCCTATCAGTATCTTTGGCTTCTTCAACCTTACGACGTTTAGACGACAGTTCGCTTACGCTAACCATACCACCCAAGCCAAGCTCCCTGACTGTATGATACTAACAGCCATTGTCTTTCCCTCACGGTTCTGACTGCTCCTTTCGGAAGGGCTACCTTGTCTGGACAGCTTTGATACAGTATATTACTATTGGTGCATCTGTCCATAGGCTACCGTTGACGAAACAACGGGTTAAATCTAAGTTTAACAATTACTTACACAGCGACGTATCGCACCCACTCCCGGTTGATGGCGTTCGAGCGCGAATAGGCCGCCAGCGAGTTCATGTTCCGGGCCGAGGCTTCGAGACGCTTGAGCGTTTCGTCGTGGTCGTCGAGGAAGATCACCTGATTGTAGACATGGTTGCAGGAGAGCAGCAGCCCCACGGGCGCCGCGAAGGAGAGGCGGCAGTCCGAGCGGTCGGTCGAGAGGCGTTCGTAGCGGAAATCCGTCGCCACGCTCTGCGGCAGCATGTCCAGATCGGAGAGCGTGTGCATCGAGAGGTATTTGTCCCCGATACGCATCACGTCCGGGTCGAGACGGATATCCTCGTTGACGACCGGACGCTGTTCGTCCGAGAGGGCGAAGTAACGGGCCAGCAGCCCGGCGTCGTCCGCCGTGCCGACGATCTCTGCTTCCGTAAGCCGCTCGACGCGCACGAGGCCCGAATCGTTCAGGATGCGTTCCATCTGCTCCGCGGCCTCCAGAAAGCGCGTCACGGCATCCGTGTCGCGCATCTCCCGCGGGACGATGAAGCCCCGGCACAGCACGGACGAGGCGCTGGTCTGCCGCATCTGTTCGGGCGTGGTCTTCGTAACGAACAGGTAGCACGTATGGCGCAGGTAGGGCCGCTCGTTGAAATGACGTTCGTAAGAGCGGGCGAGAAAGCTCCGCTCGGAACCCTCCTCCGGAGCCGTGTATCGTTCTTCGATAAAGAAGTCCTGTTTGTGGACGACGGTGTAATCCGGCAGCACTTTCAGGGCTTTGAGCCATGCGCCGTGCAGTGCTTCGTATTCCTCGGCCGTGAGGGTGAAGAGTTCGGGCAGTGTGACGCGGTAGGCCGCAGTGATGTCGGCGAACTTGGAGATGATGCAGTTGTTCTCGACTCTCAGAAGTGGAAATTTCGATTCCAAGGTCGAGGTTTTCAGGGTTCCGCGCATAGGATTACAGTTTTACGGTTCGACGAAAACGCAACAGCCGCCCGACGGCCCGGCGGTGAACGATGCGCCGCGGATGCCGGCGCGAGGCCATGAGCTTCTGAAGCCCGTGGGGGCCGAAACGGCGGTTCAGGTAGAAGGTGCCGCCCGTGACGGCAAGGCCGGCCGTGAGGGCGAAGAGGATGCACAGGCCCTGCGGGACGCCGCTCATGTACATTCCGGCGAAGCAGACGAAGACGCCCAGAAGCCCCGCGACGAACAGCACGAGGTACTGCGCCGTGAGTCGTAGGCTAAGAACCCGGTGCCTTGCCGTATTTCTACGGTAGGTTTCCAAGAACTCGCCTCCGAACCGTGCTTGCACCTCTCGGCGCACACGGCTCTCCACTAACATATTCAGTCTATTATCCCGTGATGTATCTTGTTGTGACAGGGAATACATACAGCTAACGTCTTTCTCTGACGTCCAATCATTTGGATTTTCCATGGCTCTTTGCCTTTTAAGTCTTTGAGTCTTTTGACGTGGTGTATTTCAATGTTTTCCGTTGCGCCACACAATTCACACTTACCCGCTTTTAACCTTTGTATAAGGCTTGATACAGTGGTATTGAAAATCGTGTTGGCTACATAATCACAACTCGCGTCCATCGCGGTTGTTTTACGCTTAAAGCTCCCGTTGAAGAATACCCGCATCTTCTTTCCTCCTTTCTTGTCCTCATAGAAAACCGCAAAATCTTTGTGATGTCGATACTTTGCGATAATCTTTCGGGCTGTCGTACTGTACTTTCGTGCAAAAGTCTTATACAGACTGTATTGCATGATGTACTTGAAAGAATTCAGGTGTGAACTGTTATTTGCGATAGAAAAATAGTTTGCAAAACCTCGGATTTCTCTGTTATAGGCATCCAGTATTTCGAGGTCGTCCAGATGTAGCAACTTTGTCCGGCTTGTGGGTTTCCATTTCGCTTTACCCTCGAATTGATGAATTTCCATCGCCTCGTAGTAGAGAAGTTTATCCCGCATTGTGAACATTGGCACTTCCAACACTACCTTTTTGCCGTAAGCCTTAATAAGTACTCCCGATTTCTCGCCTCTTAACGTCTTATCCGTGAATGGTCGGACATAGATTTCATAGCCGAGGAATTTTGCCTTTCTATTGCCGTGCGTGATCAAGGTCTTTTCTTCGGAGAGCGTCAATTTCAGTTTCTCGCCGAGGAAATTCTTAATATCCTCTTTGATGGCCTCACAGTCCGATTTACTGCCAATCACTCCGATAATAAAATCATCGGCATACCTCACATACTTAATCCGTCTATATCCCTCGTCCATTTCATCGACAGAGGGTAAGTGCATCCTGTTTTTCTGATGTTGCTTAATCGCGTCAATCAGTTCCTTCCGAGTATCTTTATCCTCGGTTTGCTTCAGTTTTGTGCCGAGCCACCAAATTTTCCTGGAATACCGTTTGTACTCAAGGTTCATTGCCCGTCTGTCGCCTCTATCGAATTGACAGGCATACTCTTTCATGTACTTATCCAGCTTGTCGAGATAGATATTAGCCAGTATCGGGCTAATGATGCCACCTTGCGGTGTTCCGCTGTATGTTCTATGAAATGTCCAATCTTCGATGTAGCCAGCTTTCAAAAATTTCCACATTAGCCGGATAAAGCGGTCGTCTGCGATACGTTCTTTCAAGATTCCGATAAGTACATCATGGTTGATGTTATCGAAGAATCCTTCAATGTCGCCCTCGATAAACCACTTGGCCGCAGTAAAATTCTTCTGCACCTGTATCAGTGCGGTGTGGCAGCTGCGTTTGGGTCGGAAACCGTGCGAGGTGTTCTCAAAACTACCTTCATAAATTGCTTCCAACAGCATTCGCAATACCTCCTGCACTAATTTGTCGTCGATAGACGGTATGCCGAGAGGTCGCATGTTCCCGTTTTTCTTCGGGATGTACGTCCTTCTTGCCGGTTTTGGTTGGTACGACTCATCTTTGAGCGCATCAATCAAATTTTCAATCCGTTTCAGGCTCATTCCGTCGATAGTTTTACCGTCGGAACCTTCCGTCATATTTCCCTGCCTACCTTGTATATTATGGTAGGCGAGGAGAAACATCTCCGAATTGAATAGAACCCTGTAGAGCCGTTCAAACTTGTAGCTCGAAACTTTGCTGTGCTCTGACAGACTGTTTAATACTCTCTCTGGATTTCTCATAATGTCTCACACATTATCCGTTAATTTGTATTAAAAATGTTAGCTGCCACCCTTCGCCATGTACGAGGCTTTCCCTCGCTCGGACTACTACGGTGGCTCCGTTGCCATACCGGATTTTCATAGGTCTGAAACCTAATAGCCTTTCGGCATTCCGGGTTAGGCAATCCACGTTTAATTCTTCGGCAACATAGCTTTGATAGATTGTCGGATACGACTTTCATCCGTTTCTGCTTATCGCAGTTGTGCTGTAACCTGTTCTGCACCCAACCCTCCAAGGTCGAATCGAGTGTGTTACAGTATGGCGTCTGTAGTTACCTTCCGCCACAGTTTCGAGTTGTGCCACTTGGACTATCGTTCAATCAATCCAGACTTTATCCTCGTATCTATCTTTCATCTCCTGATTCAGTCGCATACTTGGTAACTGTATGACTTATCAGTTTATCGGCAGGCTATACTCCCCGTCCGGTTTCCCTTTCGGATAAGCCGATCGATGATAGGCTATCGAACACTTGCCTAACGTCTTGCTATCGACGCATTTGCCAAAGAACCATTACGTGCGCGCCCTGAAACTCGACCTGACGGCCCACGCCCTTGTTCACTTGGTATTCCGCCATCGTTTAGAGGAAGAATGAACGTAAGACCGTACCGACGATCACCAGAAAGACGCATGAGAGAAACAGCGCCGTGGCGGATTTCGAAGCGTCCGGGTCACCCGACGAGAATTTCGAGTAGACGCGCACGCCGCCGACCAGTCCGAGGATCGCCGCCACGGCGAAGATCAGTTTCGTAAGCGGGTCGAAATAGGACGTTACCATATTCGTGGCCTCGCTGATGCCGGCCATGCCGTTGCCCTGCGCAAAGGATGCGAGTGCGGAGCACAGGGACAGAATCATGAAAATTGCTCTTTTTTTCATAAAACAGATAGTTTGGTTAAGGGTGTGAAAAAGGCCGCAGCCTGCCTTTGGGGCATTCTGCGACCGGATACATCGTATTTCCTGCTGCGGAAAAGACGTCAGCCGTATTCGTTATTCCATTTCATGGCGTCTCTCGTTTACGTGTCAGGCAAAGGCCCGGATGTCGAAGTTGGCGATGGCTTGCCGCTCCTCGGCCGTGGCGTCGCCCATAACGGCGCATTCTCCGAAGTCCAGCTCTCCGAGCATCGCATGAACCTCCGCGTCACGGAGTTCTGCTCTGGCGGGGAGAGCCGGAAGCGGAGGTCGGGCGCCGGCAGGCGCTTTGGGCTCCGCAAGTTCGCCGTCTTCGCCGATCGAGGGCCGCACGACAAGGGTGTTCCACCCCTGCATCGCGGACTTCTCTTCCGAAGCCGGGGCAAATATAGCATCTCCGCCTGCCGGGGCGGTGCCGATGTCCGCTCCAGTCCGCTCCAGTCCGCACCGATAGGATTTTGACACGTTGTCCCGTCCTGAAAAAGGTTTACAGAAAAGAGTAAATCTTATGCAGCAAAAAACGAATTCAGACTTATCACGTCATTATTTACCGCGTCAGTTGCGTCATCTGATT
>OJQJ01000774.1_pt1 | contig 20514 bp, 18 predicted proteins | sample 1598671 | NCBI WGS metagenome assembly OJQJ01 (sample SAMN03922499, study PRJEB24848) | human gut metagenome | isolation source: stool sample | host: Homo sapiens | place: Germany | collected 2011-11 | reverse complement strand
CCAAAGACATCGCCGTCGTCAGCACCAAGAGCATGACCGGCCATCTGCTGGGCGGTGCGGGCGGCATTGAAGCCGTGTTTACCGCGCTGGCACTGCGGGATCAGTTTGCACCGCCCACCATCCACTATGCCCAGCCTGACCCGGAGTGTGATCTGGATTATGTGCCCAACACCGGGCGGCAGCAGGAAATGCAGTATGCGCTGAGCAACAGTCTGGGCTTTGGCGGCCACAACGCCTGCATCGCCCTGCGCAGATGGGAGGGCTGACCCATGGCAGAGCCCCGTACCGTGCGTGAAAACGCCAACACCCTGAGCAGTGTGCAGATCGCAGAGATCCTGCCCCACCGCTACCCCTTTGCCCTTGTGGACCGTGTTCTGGACTACGAGCCGGGGCAGTGGGCCATCGGCCGCAAGTGCGTCACCCACAACGAGGAATTTTTCAACGGCCACTTCCCGGCGCAGCCGGTCATGCCCGGCGTGCTGCTGCTGGAGGCGCTGGCACAGACCGGCGCTGTGGCGGCACTGAGCCTGCCGGAAAACAAGGGCAAGCTTGCGCTGTTCGGCGGCATCAAGAGTGCCCGCTTCCGCAAGCAGGTCACCCCCGGGGACGTGCTCACCCTCCACTGCGAGCTGGTGCAGCAGCACGGCGCTGTGGGCGTAGGCAAGGCCTCGGCATGGGTGGACGGCAAGTGTGCCGTCACCGCAGAGCTGACCTTTGTGCTGACCGAAGCAGCAGAATAAAAACAAATGCAAAAAGAGATAGGCGATCCCTTTCGGGAAAGCCTATCTCTTTTTTGTTGGGGTTATTTGTGCTTATTCCAAGCTGGCTTACTCTGCGGCGGCTGTCCCGGCGTCTGCTTCAGCAGTGGGGGCAGACTCTGCCGTGGCGGTTTCGGTTGGGGCGGTCGCCGCCTGCTCCTTCTCCATCCACTCCCGTACACGGTCGGGGCGGTTGGTGATGTAGGCATCGGCGCTGGTGCGCAGCAGGCTGCGGACGGAATCTTCTGTATCCACCGTCCACAAAGACACCTTGATGCCCATCTCGTGCAGTTTGTCAATGAAACCGGCGTTTTTGTAGGCGGTGTGGTACTCGCAGCTGACCCACTCCGGCACAAAGTCCAGACTGCTGATATAGCCGGGCAGATCCCGCTGCGCCATCAGGTTTTTGTAGATCTCGTTCAGGCTCTCGCCGGGAAAGTTTGCCCGCAGCATACTTACCTTGTCGCTCATCCAGCGGGTCATCCAGCTGCAATTTTCCTCGTCGGCTGCGCTCTCCGGCAGGGCGGCATCCATGGCCTCCATGTCCTCCATGCCGTTGGTCAGTCCCAGATCCTTCCAGATGATGGGCGGCGGCAGCAGCATGCTTTCCAGCTCGCCGTATACCAGCGCACCCACCCGCAGTTCGGGCATCAGCTGCTTTGACTGCCGCAGCAGCGCGTGGTTGAAGGAAACAAGGATCACCTGTTCTACCATCTCGGTCTGCCGCAGCACTTCCAACACCCGGGGCACAAAGTCCGGGTCGTTGTCCATGGTGGATTTCAGTTCCAGATGCACGGTGCATCCCGGCATCTGTTTGCACAGCTCCATGGCCTCCTGCAGGGTGGCGATCTTTTCGTCCTGATAGATGGCGTCCTTCCAGCTGCCGAAATCCAGCTCTTTCAGATCGCCCATGGTCATATCGTAGATCTTGCCGGAAATATCCGTGTGCAGATCGATCATATAGTCATGGTGGATCACAAGCCCGGCGTCAATGGTCTGCTGTACGTCCATCTCTACGCCGTCCGCGCCAATCTCCATGGCTTTTTTAAAGGCTGTCAGGGTGTTTTCCGGTGCAAGATAGGAAGCACCGCGGTGTGCAATGATCTGTGGTGTCATAAATTTTCTCCGTTATCGGTTCGTCCTCACACGTTTACGCCCCGGCGCTGCCATACCGCAAACAGTGCCGGGGCGCTTGCTCAAGCCAAGTCCTCGCCGTCCGAGGCAATGACCTTTTTGTACCAGTAAAAGCTGTCCTTCCGGCTGCGGGCAAGGGTGCCGTTGCCGTCGTTGTCCTTGTCCACATAGATAAAGCCGTACCGCTTTTTCATCTCGCCGGTGGAGGCGCTTACAAGGTCGATGGGACCCCATGTGGTGTAGCCCATCAGGGGCAGCCCGTCCTCGTTGATGGCCTTTTCCATCTCTTCGATGTGCGCCCGCAGATAGTCGATGCGGTAGCTGTCGTGGATGGAGCCGTCCGGCTCTACGGTATCCACCGCGCCCAGACCGTTCTCCACGATGAACATAGGCTTTTCGTACCGGTCGTAAATGGTGTTCAGGGTCACCCGCAGACCCACCGGGTCGATGGCCCAGCCCCACTCGCTGACTTTCAGGTAGGGGTTCTTCACCGATGCAGACACGGCGTTGCCTTCCGCATTCTCTGCCGCCATCAGCTCCTTATCCACTGTGATGCAGCGGCTGGAATAGTAGCTGAAGGATACAAAATCCACGGTGCCCTCCCGCAGCGTGCGGTCGTCCTCGGGTTGTGTGTGCAGCTGCACCCCGGTGCGCTCCATCCGCTTTTTAGCCCACACGGGGTAAGCGCCGCGCACCTGTACGTCGGTAAAGAAGTAGTTGTCCCGGTCGGCCTCCTGCGCCGCCCGCACATCCTCCGGGGCGCAGGTGCGGGGGTAGAACTGCCCTGCCGCCAGCATACAGCCCACCATGGCGTCCGGCATTTTTTCGTGCGCCAGCTTTACCGCCTTTGCGCTGGCCACCAGCTCGTGATGGGCAGCCTGATACTTGACCTGCTCCACATTTTCGCCGGGGTAGAACACCAGCCCTGCGCCGGTAAAGGACAGGTGCAGCAGCATGTTGATCTCATTAAAGGTGAGCCAGTACTTCACCTTGCCTTTGAAGCGGTCGAACAGCACCTCGCAGTAGTGGACGTAGGCGTCCACCATGCGGCGGTCTTTCCAGCCGCCGTATTTTTTAATGAGGGCAATGGGAGTGTCAAAGTGGCAGATGGTGACCAGCGGCTCGATGCCGTACTTATGGCACTCGTCAAAAATGCTGTCGTAGAAGGCCAGTCCTGCCTCGTTGGGCTGAGCGTCATCGCCGTTGGGCAGGATGCGGGTCCATGCAATGGACAGCCGGAAGCACTTGAAGCCCATCTCTGCAAACAGGGCGATATCCTCTTTATAATGGTGATACAGGTCAATGGCCTCGTGGCTGGGGTAGAAATGTGCGTCATCGCAGTCCAGCATTTCCATATAGCCCGTTGCCACCGGAAAACGGTCTGGGCCGAAGGGGGTCACGTCCACCGTTGCCAGACCCTTGCCGTCTGCCTGCCATGCACCCTCGCACTGGTTGGCGGCAGTAGCGCCGCCCCACAAAAAGCCCTTGGGAAATTTGCCCATACTCTTTACCTCCTTGTTTACTTTTGCGCCCCTGCGGAGCGCAGGTATACTCATACTACTATGATACCGCAACCGGCGGCGCTTGTCCATGACTGCATTTTGCAAAGGTGGGTGTATTTGGGGATAAAGTACGACTTTTATCGTCAAAACGCCGAAATTCCCTGCTGTTTTTTGCGCACTTTTCACGATAAAAACACAAAACTTGCCCGTTTTTCTTTTATTATGTTCCTTTTAAACCGCGCGGCAGTATGGTAAAATAGTAAGGTAAGAACTGCGCCGCGCTGCTGCGCTGCTGAGAACATGGAAAAATGGAGTGTTTGATTATGACAGAGTTCAAACCCATCAAAGAAGGCAAGGTCCGCGAGATCTACGACAATGGCGACAGCCTGATCATGGTTGCTACCGACCGCATTTCTGCGTTTGACGTCATCCTGAAAAACAAGGTCACCAAAAAGGGCACCGTGCTCACCCAGATGAGCAAGTTCTGGTTCGATTACACCCGCGATCTGCTGCCCAACCACATGCTGAGCGTGGATGTGCAGGATATGCCGGAGTTCTTCCGCCAGCCCCAGTTCACCGGCAACAGCATGATGTGCCGCAAGCTGACCATGCTGCCCATCGAGTGCATCGTGCGCGGCTACATCACCGGCAGCGGCTGGGCCAGCTACCAGAAGACCGGCAAGGTGTGCGGCATCCAGCTGCCCGAGGGCCTGAAGGAATCCGACAAGCTGCCCGAGCCCATCTACACTCCCTCCACCAAGGCCGAGATCGGCGACCACGACGAGAACATCTCCTACGAAAAGAGCATCGAGGTGCTGGAAAAGCAGTTCCCCGGCCACGGCGAGGAGTACGCCACCAAGCTGCGCGACTACACCATTGCCCTGTACAAGAAGTGTGCTGAGTATGCTCTCTCCCGCGGCATCATCATTGCCGACACCAAGTTTGAGTTTGGTCTGGATGAGAACGGCAACGTGGTGCTGGGCGACGAAATGCTCACCCCGGATTCCTCCCGCTTCTGGCCGCTGGAGGGCTACGAGCCGGGCCACAGCCAGCCTTCCTTCGATAAGCAGTTCGTGCGCGACTGGCTCAAGGCCAACCCCGACAGCAACTACGACCTGCCGCAGGACGTGATTGACAAGACCATTGCCAAGTATCTGGAGGCTTACGAGCTGCTCACCGGCAAAAAGCTGTAAATTTTACGATAAAACGAATCCCGGCAGATGCTTGACAGCTCTGCCGGGATTCGCTATAATGTCTATAGAAAGGGCACTGCGACAAGCGGTTGGCCCCAGTTCAAGGTTTACAGTTTTTGAGAACCGTCACCGTGCCGGGTGGCGGTTCTTACTTTTTCACGCGAATGGTGAATGTCAATCCAAACAAGTGGAATGTCAAAGTAATTGGCATGTACTCACCTCCTTTCGGAAGTGAGGGCCGAACCGCCTGCCGTTGTTTGCAGTGCCCCGCCGCCTTTCAGCAGCAGAGATAGCATAACATAGTTTTCGGCTGATTTCAACAAAAAAATGCTTCCGTGCGCCGCACGGAAGCATTTTTTGTTTCACTCACTCAGCTCTGCGCTTTCCTCGGAAGAAGCTTCGGACTCCGCCGGTTCTTCGTTTTCTTCGTCCAGCAGATACTGCACCTCGGTCTGCTTTGCCATCTGGTCAGCCGTCCAGTCCAGCTGCGCAATGCCCACCAGCTCCAGCGTGTACTGCTCCACCTGCTGCAGTGTTCCCGTGCCAAGGCTCTCTTCCGGGTCGTTGTCCGGCGACCATGCAAAGATCAGCGTATCGGGTTGCGGGCGGCACTGCTGCACCGCATCCGTCATGCTGCGGCAGGCCTGTGCAAACTGCTCTGCACTGCCGTAGCTGCCGGACAGCTCCACATCGAGGGTCACATAGCCGCTGCCGCCATCTATGTCCTCCAGCGTTTTCACCGCTCCGGTATAGAGATACACGTTCCCGCTGATGTCCTTTACCGGGGCATCCGGGTCAGATTTCCGGATCTGCGCATAGGCATCGGCGGTGTACTGCTGGCTGAGCTTCATGCTTGCCTGATCCCGCTCCGGGCCGAGTTCATCCCACACCACCGGCAGCAGCGACAGACAGAAGCATCCGCCCATGAGCACAAGGCAGATCAGCACCGACCAGAAATCGTATTTCCAGCGGCCCGGGCGGGCGGCAAAAAAGAGCACCTCGCCGCCCAGCAGGATCAGCCCTGCCGCCGGGGCGATCTTGAGCGTCAGCTTCCAGTCAAAGCCCGGCACGAAATAGGCAAGCAGAAAGAAGATGCCCGCTGCGATCAGGCATACGCCCAGCGTGAAGCTGCCCACCCGGCGCAGCGGCTGCGGTTTTGCAGTCTGCGGTGCTTCACCGGTCAGCGGCGCATCATTTCTCGTCTCGTCCATCGTCGGCATCCTCCGTCTCATCGTCCGGGGTCACGGGCTTGCCCAGCAGAGCCGAGAGTTTGGGCATGGCAAAGCCCTTTGCTTTCGGCTCCGCCTGCGCATCCTGTGCAGTATACTCGGTAAAATCTTCATCTTCGGCATCGTTCTGCGGCTTCTGCTTTCTGCCCTTGGGGCCGCGCACCAGCCACGCACCGCAGATGATCAGGGCCACGCAGACCACCACCTCCGGCAGCTGATCCATCATCAGGTAAAGTGCGCGGAAGAAGGGGCTGCTCTGGCCCCAGCGCCACACGATATCCCCCAGCGTGTTCATAAGGATGTTCTGGTAGGCCACCAGCGCGCCCAGCGCGATCAGGCCCCACCCCAGCAGCTTGTGGCTGTCCAGCATGAACTGTTCCATGCGCTGGTCGTGCCAGTTGATGTGCACCAGATAATCGTCCTGCGGGGCGGTGCCTGCGCCGATCTGCGCCCGGAGATTGAAGGTGTCAAAGAAGCTGTACATCCACACAATGGGCATGGCTACATACAAAACTTCCAGCAGAGTGCCCGCACCAAAGGCCACGCAGAACATGGTAATGAGCGAAAGGCCGCGCTTCATGTAGCCCTGATACATCTGGCCTGCGCCCGGGCAAAAGGCGAAGAGGAAGGTCAGGATTCCGTTTTTCATCATAATCGATCTCCTTATTTTGTTTGATCTGCAGGTGGCGAATTTTTGTATTTTTCTGCTGCAGGGCCGCCGGCTCCGAACAGCAGGTCATTGAGTGCTTTTGCCAGCGAAGCCTGCTGCTTCGGCTTGTCGTCGTCCATTGGCTTTCCCAGTATTTCCGGCTGGGCGGACGGTCGGCCATCTTCCACCGGCTTGCCCAGCTGTGCAGGCTCTTCGGTCTGGCTCTGGCTGGTCTCCGGTGTCCATGTGTGCAGCTCCTGCCGGAAATTCAGCAGCTGGTCTATGGTGCCGGAGCGCCACATGGTAAAGGCCAGCACCGCCGCCACACCGGCCACTGCGGCACGGCCCCATGTGTTCTGCATCAGCCGCACCCAGATGGCGGCCATCACAGCCTTGTGCGCGGAGTGCGGCGGCGTTTCCAGCGCATCTGCCGTCAGCAGAGCGGTGTAGCGGTCCATGCATTTACCGCAGTAGGATAAATGCTCGGCGCTTTCCAGCCGGCCCAGCTCATCCAGCCAGCCTGCCTGCAGGGCCTGCAGGCCTTCGTCGGTCAGGCAGCCGTTTTTGTCAAACAGTTCCATGTACGCACTCCTTTCCATCGTTTTCACGCTGTAGTATCTGCTGTGCCAGCATCTTTTTTGCCCGGTAGATCTGTGCTTCCACCGTCTTGGGCGGGCGGCCGCACAGCTGTGCCGCCTCGGCCATGGTGTGCTGTTCCAGCAGCACCAGACGGCAAGGCGTTCTGTAGGGCTCCCGCAGGTCCAGGATCATGGCGGTGAGCTCTTCTTCGCCCAGAGCATCCAGCACCTGCTGTTCCGGCTGGGTGCCGGGCGGCGCGCCTTCCAGCGCCAGCACATCGTCGCCGGGAATGTTCACCCTGCGCACCCATGCGCTGCGCAGATAGTCCTTTGCTTTGTTGGCAGCGATGCGTGCCAGCCACTGTTTTTCAAACCCGGACGGACAGCGGTCAATGGCCCGCCATGCCGCCAGAAAGGTCTCCTGCGTCAGGTCCTGCGCATCGCCGGCATCCGGCACCAGCTGGTGGCAGACCGTATATACGAGCGACTGGTATTTCTGCACCATCGCGCTGAATTCCAAGGTCGTCAACGGCCTGCCCACCTCCTTTCAGTTTCGTCCCGGTCCGACGAAGTGCAGCCCCTGCGCTGCCCTTCTGCACATTCATACGAAACAGCCGTTCAAAATCCTGCAAAAACTTTTATTTTTATGATACAATAGAAGTAGTATAGCACAAAAGGAGGCATTCGGCCATGGCTGTCAGTACCCGTCAGGCACTTTTGCAGGCACTTTCCGCTGCCGGGGGCAGCTACGTTTCCGGCCAGCAGCTGGCCGAGACCCTCGGCGTGAGCCGCGCTGCCGTGCACAAGGCCGCTGCGGCCCTCACGGCCCAAGGGTACGCGCTGGAAGCTGCGCCCCGCCGGGGCTACCGGCTGGCAGGCGGCGACCCGTTCTGCACCGAAGCCATCGGGGACTACCCTGCACCCATCTATTTATATGACACGCTGGAAAGCTCCAACCGCACGGCAAAGCTGCTGGCGCTGGATGGTGCACCCCATGGCACGCTGGTGCTCACCGCCCACCAGAGCGCCGGACGCGGCAGGCTGGGCCGGAGATTTGAAAGCCCGGCAGGCAAGGGCGTTTACTGCTCGGTGCTGCTGCGCCCGGAAATGCCCGCCGCCAATGCCCAGACCGCTACCATCAGCGCCGCGGTGGCGGTCTGCCGTGCCGTGAAAAAGCTCTGCGGGCTGGAGCTTGCCGTCAAGTGGGTCAACGACCTGTACTATCAGGGCAGAAAGGTCTGCGGCATCCTGACCGAAGCGGGGACCGACCTGGAGAGCGGACAGCTGGAATGGCTGGTGGTCGGCATCGGGCTGAACCTTACCTCCACCGCTGCCGACTGGCCGGAGGAGCTGGCCCGCAAGGCCGGGAGCCTGTACCCCGGCGGGCCTGCCCCGGTGAGCCGGGCCGCACTGGCCGGGGCCATTGCCCGGGAGCTGCTGGCCCTGTGCCCGGCGTTTGACTGTCTGGATGAGTACCGCGCCCGGTGCTTTGTGCCCGGCCACTGGGTGACGGTGTGTGCCGAGACGGAGACCTACGCCGCAAAGGCCCTTGCCATCGACGAGGAAGGGCGGCTGGTCATCCAGCGGGAGAACGGCCGACAGGAGGCTCTGCGCTGCGGCGAGGTGACCACACGGCCTGCACGGACCGAATAAGACGCAAAAAAGCACCCTTTCCTGCCCGGAAAGAGTGCTTTTTATGTTCTGCACTTATGTATCCAGATCCACGGCTTCCAGCACCGTGATGTCCTCTTTTTCAAAGGCGGTGCGGATCATCCCGGCAAGGCCTGGCATTTCGGCCTTGTTCTCGATGCACAGGGTGATAATGCCATTCAGGCTGGAGGCTTCCACACCCATGGAGCCGCCATCCGGCGGGACCCAGACGTTGAAGTCTTTGGTGTACTGCTCAAGCTCCGGCGTAGCCGGCAGCAGCGGATTACCCAGATAGCTGAGCCAGAAATCCGCCGGGACACCGCTGATGTACTCACCCATCTGGAACACCCTCTGCTTGATGCGCAGGGGCGCTTTCTGCTGGTCTACCTTGTACACCCAGCTCATTTGCTGGACCATCTGGCGCAGCTTTGCCTCCGGCTGCAGGGTGCGGAGCACCTCGGCATCCATTTTCGGCACGATGTCCGCAAGGCGGGTGTCATCGTTCAGCTTCACGCCGCTCTGGAAGGAGCACACGCAGTTGTAAAGGGCATCCGGCACGCCCGCTTCCCTGCGGGTATCTGCCGAGTAGGAATACTGGATCTCGTCTTTGCCCAAATAATTGCGCAGCGCAAGGCTCAGCAGACCGGCCAGCGCTGTAAAGGGCTTGACGCCGTTCTCCACTGCCCTGTCCACAAGGCTCTGCTTGGTCAGCCGCACCCGGGTGCGGCGCATCCTGCCCTCCCATGTCTGCACCACATCCCTCTGCATCGTGCTTTCAGTAGCTGTAGGGGATGGGTATTTTTCCATCATGGCCTCGATGTCATAGGCCGGGCTGCACAGGATGGGCGTGTTTGCAAACGCCGTGCCATAGCGCAGGTTGCAGTACTGTTCCAGAATGCGGGTGAGGAAGGGCGACACCCCGTGGCCGTCCATGAGGAAATGATACCAGTCAAAATAGACGGTGTCCCCCTCACAGCTCACGCTGAAAAGATAGCCGTTCGTTTCCTCCGGGATATCGCGCTGTGCACTGCCCTGATACACAAGGCAGGGGTTCGGGTTCGGCTCCAGAAAAAAGCTCCGCTTTTCCTGCACCAGCTGTACCCGATAGTACGGTGCGGCCGAAAGCGCCGCCTCCAGTGCGCGCTGCAAAAGAGCGGGTTCCACCGCATCCTGCAGCGCAAACTGGTACCGACACAGGATCTTCTCCCGACGGAAGAAGTACATCGTTCCCTGAAAGATGTACTCCGTCGAGCGCTGCGACTCATTCATGAACTGTTACCCCGCGTTTGCCGCCAGATAATCCACCAGATCCCCTATGGTCACAAAGTTGCGCAGCTCCTTTTCAGGGATGCGCAGGCCGAAGGTCTCCTCGAGGTCTGCCACAATGGTCAGGATCTCCATTGAGGACAGATCCAGATCGTCCATCAGGACGCTGTTCTCATTCACATCTTCGGGAGAGACCTCGGCAACATCCTCCAGGATGGCCAGGATCTGGGAAATGATCTCTGCTCGTTCCATAGAAATTTTCTTCCTTTCCGTGACGGATAATAGGCACAATCTCCTATGCCTTTCCATAATAATACCCTGATTCTCTCCTGTGCGCAAGGGTTCCGGCAACAAAGCTTTGTTTTTTGTCGGAACTCCTGTTTTCAGTCTGCCGGTCTGCCGGCCCATTTATGCATCCGGGCATTCGATCGCATCCGTATCACTGGCGCAGCAGCTTGCCTGCACCGTTGCGCGGCAGCGGCTCGGTGCTGAACTCCACTGCGCTCATACGCTTGTACAGCGGCAGGGTGCGGTTTGCCTCGGTGATAAAGTCCCGCACCTGCTGCTGTTTGTCCTCGTCGCAATAGACCACCACGCCGATCTTCTTGCCCATTTCTTTTACAACACATTCCTTCACGGCTTCGCACTTGCCCACGATGCCTTCCAGCTCTTCGGGGCTGATGTTCTCGCCGCTGTCCAGAATGATGAGGTTCTTCTTGCGGCCGGTCAGGAAATAGTAGCCGTCCTCGTCCTTGCGGGCCAGATCGCCAGTGTGGAACCAGCCGTCCGCGTCAATGACCTCGGCGGTGGCCTCCGGGTCCTTGTAGTAGCCCAGCATGATGCTGTCGCCGTGCATGCACAGCTCGCCGTCCTCGGCGATCTTGTAGTCCAGATAATCGTTGCCCTGACCCACAGCGCCGATGTGCTTTACGTCCTGTGCGTAGTTGATGATGCCGTCGCCGCAGGTCTCGGTGCTGCCGTAGGTCTGCACCACGAACATGCCGTGTTCCGCCATATCCAGCATCACCTGCGGGTCGAACATGGCAGAGGAGCAGATGGGCACCCACAGCTCACCCAGACGATCCTTGCGGCCGCGCATCACATCGTGGTGGAGCGAGTTCATAATGACCGGCACCACCGCCATGGCCTGACTGGGCATCCGCTTTACCTCTTTATAGAAGTTGCGGATGTCGCTGCTGACGTTCAGCGCCCAGCCTGCGTGGGCCCAGGAGAACAGGCAGATGAAAGCGCCCAGATGGAACATGGGCAGCACAGTGTACTGGCTCATGACGAGGTCCGGTTCGTGCTTATACGCCATCATGTGCTCACCGATCTGGGTGTGGGCACGCATCACCGAGAAGAAATTCTTCTCGCTCAGCATCACGCCCTTGCTGCGGCCCGTGGTACCGGAGGTGAACATCAGGACCATCAGGGCTTCGTGGTCGATGCAGCGGGTCAGCTGCGCAGGCTCATAGCTCCGGAAGCCATCCATGGGGCGGAGGATATCGCCGTAGGCAGCCTTGAGCTGGTCGTTGAAGCCGTAGTCGTCGCCATCGGTCAGGATGGCATCCGGCTCCACAAGGCCCAGCTCGTAGCTCAGCTCGTCCCAGCTCTTGCGCTGGTTCAGCAGCACCAGCACCGCACCGGCCGCCACCACGCCAAAGGTGTTCACGGCATACTCGTAGCTGTTCTTGGTGAGCAGGCAGATCTTTTTGCCCTTGATCTCCGGGATGGTGGACTGGAAGTAATTCACCGCCTTGCGGATATCCTGCACATAATCCTTATAGAGGATGGTGGTCACGGCATCGTTTGCGGTGTCGTAGAAGCGGAAGGCCACATTATCCTTGAAGCGGTCTTCCATGTTGATGGTGATAAGGTCGTAGACATTATCCAGCACTCTGATCTTACGCATTGTTCTGTTTCCTCCTGTGTTCAGCGCAGCAGTTTTCCCATGGCGTTGCGGGGCAGCGGCTGTGCACTGAACTCCGTCACCATGCGCTTGTACAGCGGCAGGCCGCGGTTGACCCCAGTGACGAACTCCTTCACCGCATCCTGCTTTGCAGGGTCACAGTAGATGAGGGCACAGATCTTTTTGTCCTTTTCCTTCACGATGCACTCCTGAATGTCCGCACAGGGAACCAGCAGCTTTTCCAGCTCCTCGGGGCTCACGTTCTCGCCGCTGTCCAGAATGATCACGTTCTTCTTGCGGCCGGTCAGGTACATGTAGCCGTCCTCTTCCACCCGGGCAATGTCGCCGGTATGGAACCAGCCGTCTGCGTCGATGACTTCTGCAGTGCCTTCCGGGTCCTTGTAGTAGCCCAGCATGATGGGGTCGCCCCGCATGCACAGCTCGCCGTCGTCCAGCTTGTATTCACAGCTGAGGTCCACATGGCCCACGCTGGTCAGGTACTTTGCCTCCTGTGAGGAGTTCCATGCACCGTCGCCGCAGGTCTCGGTCAGGCCGTACATCTGGGCCACAAAGAAGCCCTTCTCCATCATATCACTCAGAATCTTGGGGTCGAACATGGCAGCGCCGCAGGTCAGCACGCACAGGCCGTTCAGGCGGTCGCGGCGGCCCTTCATCACATCGCTGTAGATGCTCTTCAGCAGCACCGGCACCACTGCCATCACCTCGCTGTGCATGGCGCCCAGATCACGGTAGAAATACTTCAGGTTGTTGCACAGGTTGATGGAGTGGCCGGTGATGCTCCACGAAACAAGGCTGGTCATGGCGGAGATGTGGAACATGGGCAGGGCGGACAGGGACGAGAACTCGTCGGTGTTCCAGCCCGTGTACTTCTTCACATCGTCAAAGGGGTCCAGAAAAGCCGGCATGGCGCTGAACAGGTTCTTCTGGCTCAGCATAACGCCCTTGCTGCGGCCGGTGGTGCCGGAGGTGAACATGATAAAGGCCAGAGCAGAGAGGTCCTCCACCTCGGTCACGTCCTCGGCAGGCTCATAGGCCGCAAAGACATCCATGGGCTTCAGGATGCTGCCGTAGGTCTCAGCGAGGGCAGGCTCCCGCTCCGCGAACTCGCCATCCTGCAGGATGCACACCGGCTCGGTGAGGCCCAGCTCATAGGAGATGGCATCCCAGTCCTTGCCAAGGTTCAGCGGCACAGCCACGGCTCCGGCAATGACCGTGCCGTACATGCAGATGACATACTGGTAGCTGTTGCGGGCCAGGATCGCCACACGCTTGCCGCGCACATCGCCATACTCTGCACGCAGGAACGCCACGAACCGGCGCAGATCCTGGGCATACTGTGCGTAGTGCACCTCGGCCACGCCCTGCTTTTCTTCATCATACCAGCGCAGAGCCACACGGTCTGCAATGTTGGTTTCCATATTGCAAAGTGACTGATACAGCGATGTAATCATTTTTTTCCTCCATTTTTATCATCCGATCCGGCGCTCCTGTGTAGGCCAACACAGATCCTTCCAGTCATTTCCAACTGTGCCCAGTATACAATAAGGCCCGTGTCAATGCAAGAGTTTTGCAACATTTAATTCCAAACATTGACAATAAAATCTTGCATATCATGTCGTTTCCAGATGTAAATTCTGCCTTTCGTTGCGAAGCCGCCCTGCCTGTGCTATGCTTTTATTACAGGCTGCAATGTGTCCCCGCCCGCCGGACCGCAATTCAAAATTGACAGTCTGTGCAAAAAGCATTATACTGGGTTCATATCCATACAAAATTTTATCTTTTTCATTCAAAATCTACGCATTGTGCGGCATCCGGCTCTGATGGAATGTCCCGCGCAAGGAAGGAACCTCCATGGAAGGAACCAAGCCCCGCACCGCCAGCTCCATCGGCATGTTCGACATGCTCAAGGGTGCCGGTATGCTGACCATCGTTTTTGCGCATACCGCCGAGCTTTATCCCATGCAGGCGGTCAGCGGCCTGTCCCTGACCGCGTTTTTCCCGTTCATCTACCGCGAAGCGCTGATGGCCGCCTTTTTTATTGCCAGCGGCTACGGCTTCCGCAAGCGCTCTATCCACAAGTGCATCCACCAGCAGCTCAAAAGCCTGCTCAAACCCTATGCTTACACGGCACTGTTCACCTGCGTGCTGCACTTTATCATCCATTATAAGACGTTCCAGTACCTGCCCGGCACCATCGGCGAGTCTATCAAGGTCACCGGCGGCTTTCTGCTGGGCCTGCCCCACACGGCCAAGTATTTCGGGCAGGAGTTCTTCTCCTGCGGGCCGATGTGGTATCTGCTGGCGCTGATGGTAGGCTGGGTGCTGCTGGATGTGATTCTGAACATCTTCCCGGAGCGCTATGTTCCATGGGCTGTGGCAGGCTGCGTCCTGCTGGGCTGGGGCGCGAGCCTTGTGTGGGAGCTGCCCTTCTGCCTGATCCAGGGTGCCGTGGTGGTGCCCTACCTCTATATCGGCTTCCTTGCCAAAAAGAAGCATCTGCTGGACGAGCCCCTGCCGCCCAAAGTCTTTGCCGGGCTGCTGGCCGCCACAGCACTCATTGCCGTAGGCGCTCTTGCTACCCGCACCACCGACTGCATCTCGCTGGCCGAGTGGTCACTGGGGCCGCTGAGCATCTTTCTGGACGGTGCTGCAGGCCTGCTTTTCATCCGGCTGTTCATGCGGCTCAGCCATGGCCATGGCCCCATCGTGCACTTTCTGGAAGCGGTGGGCCGCCGTTCGCTGAACATTTTCTGCGTACATACCGTGGAGATCATCGCTATTCCGTGGTATCTGATGGTAGCAAAGTTCTCTGCGCAGCCGGTGCTGGGCATGTGGCTGCAATATGCCATCGCTCTGGGCTCTATCTGGCTGGTGTGTGAGCTGCTGCGTGTACGCCGCGCACTCATCATCCGATTTTTCCCTGCACAGCGCAGAACGCCCGCCGTGCACTATACCTCCCGGCACTGACATGTTTTTCCGGCTGCTGCGGTGCAGCCATCATAAAAGTAAGAGGAGAATCCGGTTATGAACAACGATGTCCCCGAGACCCTTGCTGCGGCCCGCAGCCGCGCTGCTGACTTGGAACAGCAGCTCAAGCTCTCTGACGAAGGTGTATCCCGGCTGGCACAGCGGTGTCTGGAGCTGGAACAACAGGTGCTGAACTATCAGGCCGCACTGGCAAGGCACGGCAGCGACAACGAGCCTGCCGCCCTGACCCTGCCGCAGCTGTTCTACGATTCCGGCTCCGGCTATTCCCCGCGGGAATGCCTGACCGTTGCCGAGGATGCCTACGACGAACTGACCCACGAGGTCTCTGCGGTGTTCACCCTGCCCACGGATGCCCGTGCGCTGCGGCTGGACCCCGGTGAGCTGGCCTGCTGCGTGACTGACCTGAGCATCTCGGACGAGCGGCTGGAATGCCGCGCCATGAACGGCATCCAGCTGCAGGAAGACTGCCTGCTGTTTTTGGATGTGGACCCCAACCTGACCGTGTGCAGCACCGTGCCCTTTGCGGCCGGGATGAAGTTTGCCGTGACCTATCATTACTATCCGCTGGGCCGCTTCCAGCACGAACAGCCCGGCAAGGCCCTGCTCAGCGCGTTGAATACCATCAAACTGCAGGCTGAGGCCGAAAAGAACGATGTTCTGGAACAGCTGCAGGCCGCCCTTGCCGAGAACACCCGGCTGAACAATCAGCTGACAGAACTGCAGAACAGCCGTGCTGCCTATGAAGATTCGCTGGAAAACCTGTACGAGAGCAGCAGCTGGCGGCTTACCGCACCGCTGCGTGCTTTGCGCCGCCTGCTGCGCGGCTGAATCGGATCGCTAAAGGAGTTGTCAACATGTACAGCAGTTACAGCACCCTGCAGCGTAAGCAGCTGACGAAGCAGGTTTATACCGATACCCAGAGCACCTATCTGCTGGTGTATGCACCGGGCCGTCATCAGGCGCTGGAGCACGCACTGGAAAACCAGCTGCACCGCAAATTCCGGCTGGTGACGGAGCTGGCCCCCGCCCTGACCGACTCGGTGGAGGGCGTGCTGCTGGTCAGCGAAGATCTGGAGTGCACCTCCACCGCCCTGACCTATTTTGCCGCCGCCCTGCGCACCGGTGCCGATTTTGTGGTGTGTGATGCCGCCTTTGGCTTCGATGGCTCCACCGCCCTTTATCTGAGCACCCAGCACATCCCGTGCAGCCGCTGCGCCATGGTATCGCGGAAGCTTCTGGACCGGGTGCGCGCCGCTGCGCGCGGCAGGGACAGCGTGACCGAGCTGCTGCGCCTTGCCACCGCCATGGCGGAAAACTGCCACCGCATCCCGCAGTCTTTGCTGCACTTCCGGCGGGAGCTGTGTGCCGACGATGTGTTCTCTGCAGACGGAAAGCGTGCTTTGATCCTGAGCCATGAGCTGACCATGACCGGTGCGCCCATCGTGCTGACAAGTGCCGTGCCGGTGCTGCGCAGCATGGGCTTTGAAGTGGTGGTGCTTGGCCCTGCGGACGACGGCTCGCTGCCGCTGTTTCTGGATGCCGGTGCCGCCGTAGTGACCCGCAGCGACTGCGTGATGAACTCGTCGCTGTGGGGCCTTGCCACCAGTGCCGATTTTGTGCTGGCCAACACCGTGGTAGAGGCAGCCGCCGTGAGCACCCTGAACGGCTCCTTCGTGCCGGTGCTGTGGTGGCTGCACGATGCCTTTGCAGGCTACCCGTTCATTGCGCACAAGATTCCCAAAACACTGGGCTCCAATGTGCATGTGTGCGCCGTAGGCTCCCACGCCACTGCCGCCATGCACTCGGTGCGGCCGGACTTCAGCATTGAACAGCTGATCTACGGTCTGCCGGACTATGCGCAGGAAAGCTTCCCGCCCTACGATATCAGCTATGCCGGCGGCAGGCCGCTGTTCGTGACCGTAGGTTCCTTTGAGCCGCGCAAGGGTCAGGATATTTTCTGCAACGCCATCCGCCTGCTAAAGCCCGAGGTGCGCCAGAAGGCTGCTTTCCTGTTCGTGGGCAAGGCGGCGGACAAGAGCCTGAAGAACGCCGTGGATGCACTGGTGGAGGACTACCCGGACACCGTTTTCTACCGCAAGCGTCTGGAACGGCCCGAGATCAAATCCCTGATGGATCAGTGCACCTGCGTGGTATGCGCTTCCCGCGATGATCCCATGCCAACCTTCGTCACCGAGGGCCTGATCTTCGGCAAGCCCTCCATCGTGTCGGAGCACACCGGCACCGCCGGGCTGATCACCGAGGGCGTGGACGGCTTTGTGTACAAAGACGACGACCCGGATCAGCTGGCAAAGGTGCTGGAACATGCTATTCTGCATCCGGAACAGCTGGCCGCCATGAAAGCTGACTGCCGGAAAATGTACGAGAAATATTATTCCAACGAAGCCTATGTTGCCACCCTGACACGGCTGGTGAACGAATCAACAGACTAAAAACAAGATAAAGGCAAGGGTCGATGTGTGCATCTGCCCTTGCCTTTTTATCATTCCATCAAAATTGCACAAGAAAATTCCAGTTCCGTTCACAAAGACACAGGCCGCGTGTGTTATACTTTTATCAAATCATTCCGCCTGAAAGGAGCCTGTTCTCTCTATGAGCCAACCCGCCTCTGCCGCACCTTCCCGCAAAAAGACAGTAATCTCGCTGCTGGTGCTCGCCGCACTTACCGGCATCATCGTGCTGCTGTTCAAGGACAACTGGGCCGAGATCACCGCAGCGCTTTCGCAGCTGTCCGCATGGCAGGTGCTGGTGGTGCTGGCCATCGGCCTCAGCTATCCGCTGCTGGAGGGGTGCGTGGCGTGGGTCATCGTGCGCAGCCGCATCCCGGGCTTCAGGCTCTGGCAGGGCATCGATACCGCGTGGTGCGGCACCTTTGGCAATGTGGTCACGCTGGGCGCAGGTGCAGTGCCGGTGCAGACATGGTATCTGCACCGCTGCGGCCTGCCGGTTGGCCCGGGCGTGGGCCTGATGACCCTGCAGTACGTGTTCCACAAAACCACCGTGCTGCTGTATGCCACGGTGATGCTGCTGTTTCAGCACAGATGGCTTGCCGCCAACACCACCGGTGTGATGAATTATCTGCCCATGGCATACGCTGTAGTGGCGGCCATCATTGTGGTGCTGGTGCTGGTGTGCGTATCGCCGCTGGTGCAGAACCTTGCCCGCTGGCTGATGCGTCTGCTGCCCAAAACGGAAAAATGGCAGCAGCGCCGCGCCGACTGGCAGCAGCAGCTGGATATTCTGGGCGAGGAGAGCCGCCGTCTGCTGGCAGATAAGCCCCACTGCGCTGAAATTCTGGCATTACAGGCGGTCAAGCTGTTCGGGCTGTTCTGCCTGCCCTACCTGTGCATCCGGTTCATGGGGCTTTCCCCTCTGAGCTTTTTGCAGGTGCAGCTGCTCACCAGCCTGATGCTGTTTTTGTCCAACGCCCTGCCCAATGTGGCCGGCATGGGCTCCATCGAGACGGCATTCCTGCTGGTGTTCGGCAGCTTTCTGGAGCGCGGCGAGGTGATGAGCGTGATGATGCTCTACCGCATCGCCAGCTATTATGTGGTGTTCGCCGCCAGCGCCGTGGGCTTCTTCTTTGCCCAGCGGCATCTGGGCCAAATGGGAGCGGAGCTGCCAAAGGAGGCATGACTCTTATGAAGGAAAAAGGCATTCTGTCCCGGTTCGGCATTGTCATTTTAGTGCTGCTTGCACTGGTGCTGATCTTTCCTTCCGCAAAGATCGATCTTGCATCCAGCATCGAGGCCAGCACACAGGCCAGTGTCCGGGTGGAGCACATTCAGAACTTTGCCCGCTCCGCAGAGATGGATGTTCAGCTGCTTTCTGCCGACGACCCTGCCTATCAGCAGATCGCAAACGTGCTTTCCGGCCTTACCTGTGTCAAGCGGTTCAATCAGCAGTATTCCTCCTACAGCCACGAATACCCAGTGGATTCCGTCACTGTGAGTTATTACGATGATGCCGAGAACAATAATCTCCTGTTCACCGTCTACTCCGATGGCACCGCCATCGTGAACAGCCAGTTCGTAAAGGTCAAAGCGCCCAAAGGCGGCGCGGAAGAAGTGTATCAAAAGCTGGCGGAGATCGTGAAGTAAAACTCCTTCCGTCTGCTCGCTGCACTCGCATCCACCTCCCTCAATGAGAGAGGCTTTGGCAAAACCGTAAAGTTTTCCGCACTGCCAAGGGCTCCCTCTTTGAGGGAGCTGGCATGGTGTCAGCCATGACTGAAGGAGTTAAAAACAAAAAACGGGGCACGCAGGTGGTCAAGCTGCATGTCCCGTTTTTGTTTTTCTTTTGCACTTGGTGCGGTACCAATCACACCGAATGCCGCGCATCGAGCCGTGGGAGCAAACTAAAACCACAGCTCACTTGAAAAAAGAGAATGGAATGGAGGAATTGGCGTTTGCGCAGCAATGAAAGCCCCAGTGGGGCTTTTAAGCCACAAAGCGGTCTTGCGTAAGCAAGATGGAGTGGCCTCGCCACGACAAACTTGGGGATCACCTGACACAGCTCCGCAGCTCTGCCATGGCGGATCCGGTTTTCGCAGAAGCCCTTGCAGAGGCTTCCGCTTTTCTGGTGCAACGTGGTTAGATTTGTCTAACCTCGTTGCGAGAACAGAATACCACAGCCGGTTAGTCTTGTCAACCCTTATTTTTCGATTTTTTTCGCAAAATAGGTGCACCGCCGGGATTTCGGCGCTTTTTCTACATTCTGCCCAAAGAAAGCCCCCTTGCTTTGGAAGAAAACCCACTTGTTATCTATTGCTTTTTAAAGTGGTTCTTGCTATTATAATAACGCAAGATTTTGTGGGCAGGTTTTCATTTTTGTCTACACCTTGTAGTTGGGGCTGCCGCAGTCGGCAGTTCAAGACCGTTTTGCCCCCAGAAAGCCGCCATACAGAGCGGTTTTTCAAAGGCTCATTAGTTAGAAAGCGCTAACTGCGTGATGGAGCAAGGAGGTTCCAATGATCAATTTTGAACAGTGGGAAGGCTTTGAGGGCCGCATCTGGAAAGAAGAAGTCAATGTGCGCGACTTCATCCAGAAGAACTACACCCCGTATGACGGCGACGAAAGCTTTCTGGCCGGCCCCACCGAGGCAACCGACAAGCTGTGGGGTGCCCTGCAGAAGCTGCAGAAGGCCGAGCGCGCCAAGGGCGGCGTGCTGGATATGGAGACCGAAGTGGTCAGCAGCCTGACCGCTTACGGCCCTGGCTATATCGATGAAAGCCTGAAGGATCTGGAGCAGATCGTGGGTCTGCAGACCGACAAGCCCCTCAAGCGCGCCTTTATGCCCTACGGCGGCATCAAGATGGCAGAGCAGGCCTGCACCACCTACGGCTATCAGCCCTCTGCCGAGCTGCACAAGATCTTTACCGACTACACCCGCACCCACAATCAGGCCGTGTTCGATGCCTACACCCCCGAGATGAAGAAGGCACGCCACACCCACATCATCACCGGTCTGCCGGACACCTATGGCCGCGGCCGCATCGTGGGCGACTACCGCCGCGTTGCTCTGTACGGCATCGATGCCCTGATCCAGTTCAAGCAGGAGGATCTTGCCAACTGCGGCGACGGCACCATGACCGATGACGTCATCCGCCTGCGCGAGGA
>OJQJ01000769.1_pt1 | contig 20635 bp, 17 predicted proteins | sample 1598671 | NCBI WGS metagenome assembly OJQJ01 (sample SAMN03922499, study PRJEB24848) | human gut metagenome | isolation source: stool sample | host: Homo sapiens | place: Germany | collected 2011-11 | reverse complement strand
TCGTAACAAGGTAGCCGTATCGGAAGGTGCGGCTGGATCACCTCCTTTCTAAGGAAATCGAGTAGAGAGTTTTTCACTGTTGAGTTATCAAGCTCAATCTTTCCGGTGGCGATGCGCTTTTGGGAAACACCCGTCCACATCCCGAACACGATGGTTAAGACGAAAGCGGCCGATGATACTATACTGGTGACGGTATGGGAAAGCAGGTGGCTGCCAGATTGAAATGGGCTTATAGCTCAGCCGGTTAGAGCGCACGCCTGATAAGCGTGAGGTCGGTGGTTCGAGTCCACTTAAGCCCATATCCTACAGGATGTCCGGTATGACCGGACATCTTTTTTGTTTTATTGACAAGAAGACAGTATTATAAATAGGGGTTACAGTTCACAGATTGCCCTGCAAACCGTAACAAATAAGGTACAAAGCATACAATACCCATTTTTTGTATATTGACAAAATATTTTATGAAGGTATAATACGAATTATCATTTGTATGATCCATTGAGGTAAATTGGTACGCAAATAATGTCAAAGGGGGCATGTTTACGTGCTTTTTTTTTGGAACACTTTAACGTGCTACAGAGTTAATGAGGCAATGAGATAATACGATGAAATTACTAAATACTCAATAAGAGGTAGGAGAGAAGAACATGAGTAAATATCTAGTAAAACGTGTATTGTTAGCGATATTATCAATACTCATTGTAAGTGCCATTACGTTTTTCGTAATGAACCTGATTCCTGGTGGACCGTTTAATAAGGAGAAAGCGACCAGCAAGGAAGCACAGCAGGTATTGGAGGAAAGGTACAATCTGGACAAGCCGGTTCCGGAACAGTATGTATTGTATATGAACAATCTGCTGCATGGCGACTGGGGAGTTTCACTTCACAGTGGAAGAAATATCGGAACAGAGATTTCCAGAAAGTTTGCAGTATCTGCAAAATTAGGTGGAGTTGCGGCAATTGTTGCCATTATCATCGGTGTGATACTGGGCAGTATCGCAGCACTTACAAGAAATAAACTGCCGGATCGTCTGATCGTATTTTTCACGACACTGGGTACGGCAATGCCGTCTTTTGTACTGGCAACGCTGCTTTTACTTGTATTTTGTTTAAAACTCGGATGGATTCCGGTATGGTCTTCGAGCAATCCGAATTATCTGCTCCCAATCATTGCACTGGCGGCATATCCGATGGCATATATTACGCGTCTGACAAAGACAAGTATGCTGGATGCGCTAAATCAGGATTATATCCGTACTGCAAGGGCAAAGGGTGTGCACCGGCTCAAAGTTATTTTTAAGCATGCGCTGAAAAATGCCCTGATTCCGGTTGTAACATATGTTGGTCCTATGGTTGCCTATATTCTGACAGGTTCCATGGTTGTGGAGAACATATTTACCATTGGTGGTCTTGGAACCGAATTCGTAACAAGCATTGTCAACCGTGATTACACTATGATTATGGCAATCACGATTTTCCTTGCGGTTCTGATGGTAGTTGCAAATCTTCTTACAGATATTGCATATAAACTGATTGATCCAAGAATCACATTTGAATAATGATGGAGGAAGGAACTTAGAATAATGCAGGGAAATGAAGAATTAAAAAAGCGGCAGATACTGTCCGCACAGATTGATTTAAGTAAATTTAATAAGGGCGATTTTATAAAGGCAACGGAAGAAGAGAAGAAGCAGCAGGATGTCATGGGCGAGTCAACGACATTTTTTAAAGATGGCATGAAACGTCTGAAAAAGAATCCGCTGGCAATGGGAAGTATTGTGATTCTGGTTCTGATTCTGGCACTGATCATTATTGCACCGTTTTTTGTACCATACAGCTATTCGGATATCATTACAGTGGACGGCAAGCGTGACAAGACCGCAGCCAATATGGCACCGTTTGAGTACTCGAAATTAGAGCAGCAGTACATGGATCGTACCGGTGAGAAACTGTTTCCGCATATTTTTGGAACCGATAACTTAAGCCGTGATTACTTTATCCGTGTTATTTACGGCACGAGAGTCAGCCTTTCGGTTGGTGTGATCGCTGCAATCATGGTACTTATCATTGGACTGGTTTATGGTTCGGTTGCGGGATATTTTGGTGGAAAAGTGGATCTGATCATGATGCGTATCGTGGATATTGTGTATTCCTTGCCGGATATGCTCATTATCATTCTGCTTTCGGTTGTGTTTCAGGAACGGTTAAAGCCATTGATTGAGGGAACCATGTTTGAAAAACTCGGAACCAATATGATCTCCATGTTTATTGTGTTTGGATTGCTTTACTGGGTAAGTATGGCGCGTCTGATCCGTGGACAGATTCTTACAATTAAAAATAATGAATATGTACTGGCAGCACGCTGTATCGGTACCAGAAACAGCCGCATCCTGACCCGTCATATTCTGCCAAACTGTTTATCTGTTATCATTATCACGACCGCATTGCAGGTGCCGAGTGCCATCTTTACCGAGAGCTACTTAAGTTTCCTTGGCCTTGGGGTAAGTGCACCGCTGACTTCCCTGGGAAGTCTGGCAAACGATGCGCGTTCAGCAATGCAGTCGTATCCGTACCGTCTGGTAATTCCGGCAGTGCTGATCTGTCTGATCGTACTTGCGCTGAACCTTCTGGGCGATGGATTGAGAGATGCATTTGATTCAAAACTGAATTAAGGAGATAAGCAAATGAGTGAAGAAAATAAATATATATTACAGGTAAAAGATCTTCATACCAGCTTTGCTACGGATGCTGGGGAAGTTCGTGCGGTAAATGGTGTCTCCTTTAATCTGGAACCGGGAAAGACACTGGGAATTGTAGGAGAGTCCGGTTCCGGTAAATCCGTTACTTCTTATTCGATCATGCAGATTCTTGCGGAAACCGGAAAAATTACCGGAGGAGAGGTACTTTATCACGGCGAGGATATTTCCAAGTGGAACGAAAAGCAGATGCAGAAGTTCCGAGGGGAAAAGTGCTCGATCATTTTCCAGGATCCGATGACAAGCCTGAATCCGGTATTTACGATTGGAAATCAGTTGATGGAGGCAATTCTGCTCCACACAGACAAGGATAAAAAACAGGCGCGTGAGCGCGCCATTGAAATGTTAACACTGGTTGGTGTCAATGAGCCGGAAAGTCGTCTGAAACAGTATCCGCATGAGTTATCCGGTGGTATGCGCCAGCGTGTGATGATTGCCATGGCACTGGTCTGTGAACCGGATATTCTGATCGCAGACGAGCCGACCACGGCACTTGATGTGACCATTCAGGCACAGATCCTTGAACTGATGCAGGATCTGCAGAAGAAGCTCGGTATGGCGATCATCATGGTAACACATGATCTGGGTGTTATTGCAAGTATGTGTGATGAGATTATTGTCATGTACGGTGGCCGTGTCTGTGAGCGGGGCACAGCGGATGCCATTTTCTATCATCCGGCGCATGAGTACACCAAAGGACTGCTCCGCTCCATCCCAAAGGCAGACAATATGAACGAAAAACTCATCCCAATCGGCGGAACTCCGATCAACCTGCTCCAGATGCCGGAGGGCTGTGCGTTTTGTCCGCGTTGTGAGTCGGCAATGAAGATCTGTTTAAAACAGCAGCCGGCGGAGTTTCGTGTGGGCGAAGACCATCTGGCGAGCTGCTGGATGAATGTAAAAGAAATTTATGAAGCACAGGAGGGCGGCAGCAATGAGCAGTGAAAAGAAAAACAATGATTATCTGCTGGAAGTAGAACATTTGAAGCAGTATTTTCCGGTGCATCAGGGTTTTAGCACCATTCCGCTGAAAGCAGTGGACGATATTTCCTTTGCCATCCGCCCGGGAGAAACACTTGGTCTGGTTGGCGAGTCCGGTTGTGGAAAGACAACGGTAGGGCGGACACTGCTTCGGTTGTACCAGCCAACGGCAGGTAAGATTACGTTTGACGGAAAAGTTCTTTTTGACAGTGGAGAACAGTATGACGAAAACGGAAAAGTGATCGTGGATACGAACGGGAAACCGGTCATGGGCAAAAAAGTGGATGTCAATATGATGCCATACCGCAAGGAAATGCAGATGGTATTTCAGGATCCGTATTCCTCATTAAATCCCCGTATGACGGTGGAAGATATTATCGGGGAACCTTTGGATGTGCATAAACTCTACAGAAATAAAAAAGAGCGCCGTGAAAAGATTCTCGATCTGATGGAACTGGTCGGTCTGAATGCAGAGCATGCCATGCGTTATGCGCATGAGTTTTCCGGTGGACAGCGCCAGCGTATCGGAATTGCCCGTGCACTTGCGGTAAATCCGAAATTTATCGTCTGTGATGAGGCGGTATCTGCACTGGATGTTTCCATTCAGGCACAGGTTGTCAATATGTTTGAGGAATTACAGGAAAAACTTGGAGTTGCCTATCTGTTTATCGCACATGACCTGCTGGTTGTACATCATATTTCCGACCGGATTGCAGTTATGTATCTGGGAAAGATGATGGAAATTGCGGATGCAGATGAGTTAAATGCAAATCCGATACATCCATATACACTGAGTCTGCTGTCCGCAGTTCCGATTCCGGATCCGGAGACAGCAAGAAAAAGTCATAGAATCGTGCTGGAGGGGGATGTTCCAAGTCCGCTGAAAATGCCAACCGGATGTCCATTCCGTACAAGATGTAAGTATGCAACGGAAAAATGCGGTCAGGAGATGCCGCAGCTGACCGACAGGGGGAATGGTCATATGGTTGCATGCTGGAATAAATAAGGTTTTTTCCCGCAAGGGTGAAACATATAAATAATTTTCAGGAGGAACAATTATGAAGAAGAAACTTGTATCAATCATGCTGGTTGCTGCAATGGCTCTTAGCGTAGCTGCATGTGGTTCATCAAAAGGAAACTCTGCAAAGACGGACGGAACCGAAGCAATGGCTTCCAGTGTAAGTAAAACACCGGACAACCAGATAAGCATTAACCTTGCTTCCGAGCCACAATCCATCGATCCGGCACTGAACTCTGCCGTAGATGGTGGATGTATGATCGTGAATTCTTTCGCGGGTCTTTATACCTACGACAAGGACGGCAAGCTGATTCCGCAGCTGGCATCTGATATGCCGGAAGTATCCGATGATGAAACTGTTTATACGGTAAAGATGATAAAATCCCAGTGGAGCAACGGGGAAGAGGTAACAGCAAACGACTTCGTATACAGCTGGAACCGTGCTGCGGATGAAAAAACAGCAGCTGATTATGCGTATCTGTTTGATATTATTGCAAGAAATGATGACGGCTCACTTGCTGTAGAGGCAACTGATGATTATACGTTAAAAATTACACTGACCAATCCATGCCCGTATTTCAATGACCTGATGGCATTTCCTACTTATTTCCCGGTATACCAGAAGGATGTGGAAAAAGCGGATCCTGATGGAAAGAATCCGGGTAAGTGGTGTCAGGAGGCTGGCTTTGTATCAAACGGTGCTTATACATTAAAATCATGGAAGCACAACGAGAGCATGGTTTATGTAAAGAACCCGAAGTATTACGATGCAGACAATGTAACTATGGATGAGATCCACATCATGCTGAGTGCAGATGATACTGCAACCTATGCAGCATACAATAGTGGAGACCTTGACTTTGTAGATACCGTTCCAAACGATGAGATTTCAACATTAAATGGAAAGAACTCTGATTTCCATATCATTCCAAACCTTGGAACTTATTATGTTGGTTTTAACGTAAACGACCCGATTTTTGACGGAAAGACCGTAGAGCAGGCAGCATCTATGCGTAAAGCAATGAACCTGCTGATTGATCGTGAGTTTATCGTGGAGAATGTAGGACAGACCGGACAGATTGCCGCAGATTCTTTCGTACCGGCAGGTATGTCAGACGGTAACGGCGGAGTATTCAAGACCGATGATACAAGCTACTATGATGCAGACAAGACAGGTGCAGACCAGATAGAGGAAGCAAAGAAGCTGCTGGAAAGTGCCGGTTATACATTTACGGATAACGGAGATGGTTCATACAAGTGTGATCCGGCAATTTCCATGACGTTCCTGACCAACGATGACAGTACGCATATTGCAGTTGGGGAGTCCCTGCAGCAGGATTTCGCACTGCTGGGGATCAATATGGAGATTAAGTCGGAAGACTGGAATGTATTTATTGAAGACCGTAAGTCCGGCAACTTTACCATCGCCCGCGAGGGATGGCTGGCAGATTACAACGACCCGATCAATATGTTAGAACTCTTTACAACGGATTCCGGTAACAATGATATGCAGCTTGGAAAGGGTGACAAGCCTTCCGATTCTGCACCGGACTGGACAGATTATAATAAGCTGATCAAAGAGATCCGTACAACTGCTGATTTCTCCAAACGTGTGGATCTGATGCATCAGGCAGAGGATATGCTGATGGATACCGGTGCAGTAATGCCGATTTACTACTACAATGATATTTATATGTTAAAGTCAAATATCAAGGGCATTTACTCTACCATCTATGGTATGAAGTACTTTATGTATGCAACAAAAGACAAATAAAATCATCCGGATACAACCGCGATGAGAAACATGAAAACTCCGGGAAAGGCTCCCGGAGTTTTTGTGTTTTGTTAATACAGATTTTTTTTCTCGTGTGACCATTTTTCCGGATGATCCTCATACTGTGCGTTAATCCAGTCAACGACCTGCTGCTTGCCTTCGTTTGTAAAGGGCGCAGTAAAATCCGTTTTGAGGGAATCATCCGTCAGGGAAAAGATAAGAGGACCGGGCCAGACCCATGCATGAAAAAAGGCGTCCCCTTCCTCGGGGGCTTCCCGTCTGATCAGAAAACGCATGCCGTTGATCCAGCCGGTATAGCTCGTTTTTTTGTAATAATTTAAGTTTAATACTTCGTCAGAGGTTAACATAGTATCTCCCAGTTTCATTATTTTGTAATAATTGTAACACATTTCCATTAATTTTGGTATAATGTCTGTTAGAGTGTTTGAACGAAGGTGAAAAAATATGTTTGGGAGAAATGATTTTGTTGAAAATGTAAAATCTGCACTGGCAGCAGTGGATTGTGATATGGGGGCATTTCGCAGCTGGCAGAAAATGTATGACAAGCTGAAAAAGAAAAAAAGTGAGCAGGAGGATCGTTACCGGCGATGCAGAGAGCAGACAAAGCGTGTGCAGGAAGATGCACAGCTGATGGAACATATGCTTACCACTGCGCAATCGGTAGACGGAAAGGAATTCGGCAGACTTTTAAAAGATCTTCGTCAGATGCAGAACAGTTTTGATCATGAATTTCTGGTCAGCAAAGAAGATCAGGAGTTTCATTCCACGTACGATACGATTCTGCGGCTGGGAACGAAAGCGTTGAATGCCCCGGATCAGAAACTTCTGCTGCAGAGTGAAATTGAAAATCTGCTCGCGCTTCTTAAGGAAAATCTGGAAAAAGAGGAACCGGAGATTGCGGCACTTACATTTTATTATCAGTTTGGATCGGATCAGGAACTCGCGCAGCTGCCGCCGGCGGAGAAGCTGTCGAAAATTACATATTTATATGAATGTGAGTTCCGGCAGCCTATCCTGCGGCTTTTGGAATCTGGTATTTCCAGTGCCAGGCAGCAGAAACGTACATATGAAACTGCAACAGACCGTGGCAGCAGGAAAAAATATGAAACGCTGCAGGTCTTTTTGGACGGGCAGCCCGAACATATTTTAGAACAAATGATGGAAGAATAAGAAGACAGGAGGATTCCTATGGAACGCAGACCGTTGCCGGGAGAAAAATACCGGCACTTTAAAAATAAACTATATCAGGTGATTACCATTGCAAAACATTCCGAAACGGGAGAGGAACTGGTGATTTATCAGGCGTTATATGGAAGTTTTGGCGTGTATGCAAGACCGCTTTCCATGTTTGTGAGTGAAGTGGATCATGTCAGGTATCCGGATGTACATCAGAAATACCGGTTTGAGCGTGTGGATGAGTCGATGGAAGAAACCGGGAAAAACGCAGAACCAAAGGCAGAGACGGCGCAGCCTGTTATGCAGAAAGCAACAGCGGAAAATGCCGTGACGCCGGATCAGACACAACCGGAGGTGGAACCGAAACTCATGGAGTTTCTGGAGTCAGACAGTTTTGATGAAAAATATAATATTCTGACGTCCATGAGGGATGTTATTACAGACAGTATGATCGATACGATGGCGGTTGTGATGGATACGGTGATTCCGGAGGGAGATCTGGATAAGAGATATGATGATTTAAGGTATGTGATCCGGACCAGACAACAGTATGAATTTGCCAACCGGCTGCGTTGATTAACGCAGTCCGTGCCGGCTTAAATAGCTGTTGTGATATTTTCCGGAATTTGTCACGTCTTCTCCAAACCAGTCCGGGGCGGTGAATTGCTCAGCTTCTTCGACCGAATCAAATTCCACTTCCACCAGAGTCAGCGGAGCGAGGTCTTTTTCAAAGATATCGAGTTCTGCGGTCAGACGCTCGTTTAAAGGAATCAGATAGCGGGTTTTGGCAATTAAAAGCCCGTCAATTTTCGGAAGCAGATGCCCGTAGGACTCTTTGGTGAGAGGAAGATTGTATTCTTCCCGCACCATAAGCCCATCGCCCTTGTAGGTGAGATAATAATCGTCGTTGGAGCGGCGGATGCGTACGACCGGTTCAGTGCACAGGTAACCCTGTGCTATTTTTTTACTTTCATACTGATCCAGATGATCCGGTAATGTTTTTACAAGATATTTTCGTTCGATTTCCATATGATTTTCCTTTATTTAAAATAAGTCAGCAGTTTCTGTACGGCAATGCTCTGCGGTTTTCCGCTGTCTTCCACAATGGTGATCTGGCGCTCCGGAATTTCTTCTTCGAGTTCGATCTCGAAAACCTCTTTGTGCTCAATGGCCGGTCTTGCAATGCCTTCCGGACAGAATCCGATGCCAAGATTACAGCGGACCATCGGAAGAATCTGGTCTGTGGTAGCAACTTCCATATCCGGAGAAAACCGAAGGTGGTTTTTGTAGAAAAACCGGACATACAGATCATTGGTTCCGGTGCCGGCAGAAAGGGAAACAAAGGAAAAATCCGCAAGTTCCTTTAAACTGCGTTTGCGGCTTGCAGTTGTTTTATAGGCACTTCCTCCGATCAGAATGTCGTGATAGCTGCGAAGTGCGGTTTTTCGCAGAGGCTTTCGGATTTCCAAAGGAGAGGTGACCATGGCGATATCAACAAGTCCTTTTTCTAAGGCATCAATGGCCTGCGGGGTGGAATGATTGGAAATTTTCAGACGGACATGTGGATAATCTTTATGAAATTCCTGCAGTTTGTCTAAAAGGTACAGACGCATGGCGGTTTCGCTGATGCCGATATTGATCTGCCCGCTTTCGAGGCTCTTGTTTTTGATAATTTCTTTTTCTCCATAGGTGAGCTGTTCAATTGCAATGGCAACGTGGCGGAACAGGTGCTCGCCCTCGGTTGTCAGCTGAATCCCTTTGTGGGAACGGATCAGCAGTTTGCAGTCAAGCTCATTTTCCAGAATATTCATACAGCGGGTGATGTTGGGCTGGTTACTTCCGAGCATTTCTGCCGCGTTGGAAAAGCTTTTATAACGGGCAACATAATAGAAAATGCGGTAATAATCTAAAGTCATGATATTCCCTCCTCATAAACTATCGAAAGTATAATACAAAAATGGCAGGTGAGTCAAATGGAAATCCTCCGATTGTGTGCTTGTCGTTTTTGTAAGAAATTGCTACAATAGATCATAGCAATTACCGAAAAGGAGAATGATAAATATGAGCAGACTTGGAATTTTTATTGCAGACGGATGTGAAGAAGTAGAAGCACTGACGGTTGTGGATATTGTCCGTCGTGCAAAACTTGAAATTGACATGATTTCCATCAACGGAACAAAGCAGGTGACCAGTTCCCGCAATGTGACATTTATGACAGACACGACAAAAGAGGAGGCTGACTTTTCCGCTTATGACGGGATCATTCTGCCGGGCGGTATGCCGGGAACGGTTCATCTGGGAGAAGATGATACGGTCAGTCAGGTGATCCGTGAGTTTGCAAAAGAAGGAAAACTTGTTGCGGCAATCTGCGCAGCACCGAGTGTGCTGGGACAGGCCGGAATTTTAAATGGGAAGAAAGCTGCGTGTCATCCGGGATTTGAAGAAAAACTGACCGGAGCCGAAGTGTTCTTCTCCCCGGTAGTATGTGATGGAAATGTGATTACAAGCCGCGGCATGGGAACTGCCGTACCGTTTGGTCTTGCAGTTGCCCGTTATTTTACCGATGATGCAACCATAGAACATGTAAAAGCCGGACTTGTATACGCATAAACAGGTTCCAGAAATTGTCAGCTTTTTGTTCTCATAATTCCTCTGGTTCTGGTCACACTATACTCAGGCACATGAGAACAGCAAGTTGACCCCAAAAGCCGACCTGCCTTCTTGTGTGCAGGCCGGCTTTTTTTATGCAGGCATATAAAATACAGGAGGTGAAGAACTATGGCAGGTAACAACAATTCATCAAGCGGTACAAACCGTATGGCAGTACCGGAGGCAAAGGACGCAATGAAGCGTTTTAAGGAAGAGGTTGCAAGCGAGCTTGGAGTACCTTTAAAAGATGGATACAATGGGGATCTGACTTCCAAACAGGCAGGTTCTATTGGTGGAGAAATGGTCAAGAAGATGATCATGAAGCAGGAAGAACAGATGAAATAAGGACTTTCTGCCGGAAAACAAAACAGCGTATGGCTTTTTACAGGCCATACGCTGTTTTTATTATAGGAAATAAAAAAACACTTGGCAAATATGTATTTCGTATGCTATAATGCTTAAATGACTGTGGTGGTCGTAGTATGCCTGTTTGTACCATCACGGAAAAATAGATCGTACATGGAATTGATATATATAAGGAGGAAACAATTAAGATGAGTGTACAGGTTGAAAATTTAGAGAAGAATATGGCGAAACTTACCATCGAGGTTTCAGCAGAGGATCTGGAGAAAGCACTTGAGTCAGCTTACCAGAAGCAGAAAAAGCAGATCAGTGTTCCGGGATTCCGTAAAGGAAAAGTTCCGAGAGCCATGATCGAGAAGATGTATGGAGTTGACGTATTCTATGAGGATGCAGCAAACGCTCTGATGCAGCAGAATTATGCAGCAGCTGTTGACGAAAGCGGAATTGATATTGTGTCACGTCCGACCGTTGACGTTGTACAGATTGAAAAGGGCAAGCCTTTTATTTTCACAGCTGAAGTTGCTGTAAAGCCTGAAGTTACACTTGGCAAATACATGGGAGTGACCGTTACAAAGATCGATACTTCTGTATCCGATGAAGAAGTAGACGAAGCTCTGGAAAAAGAACGCAATAACAATGCAAGAACCATCAATGTAACAGACAGACCGGTTGCACAGGGAGATACCGCTGTGATCGATTTTGAAGGATTTGTAGACGGTGTTGCATTTGAGGGCGGTAAGGGAGAAAACCATTCATTAGAGATCGGTTCCCACACCTTTATTGATACATTTGAGGATCAGCTGGTTGGAAAGAATGTTGGCGATGAAGTAGATGTAAATGTTACTTTCCCTGAGCAGTATCAGGCTGCTGATCTGGCAGGAAAGCCGGCTACATTCAAGGTTAAGATCAACGAGATCAAAGCAAAGGAACTTCCGGAGCTTGATGATGAGTTCGCAAAGGATGTATCTGAGTTTGATACATTAGCTGAGTACAAGGAAAGCTTAAAGAAAGACTTAGAGAAGAAGAAACAGGATGAAGCAAAGCGTACAAAAGAAGACGAAGCCATCCAGAAGATCATTGACAAGTCAAAGATGGAGATTCCGGAGGCAATGATCGATACACAGTGTGAGACAATGATCGAGGAATTCGCTCAGAGAATCGCACAGAGCGGTCTTTCCATGGATCAGTACTTACAGTTCTCCGGTCTTACCGTAGACGGATTAAAGGAGCAGGTTCGTCCGGAAGCTCTTACCCGTATCCAGAGCAGTCTCGTATTAGAGCAGATCGCTAAGGAAGAAAATATCGAAGTATCTGATGCAGATGTAGATGCAGAGATCGAGAAGATGGCAAAGAATTACGGTATGGAAGCTGATAAGCTCAAAGAGTACATGGGCGAAGGCGAGAAAGAATCCATGAAGAGAGAACTTGCCATCACAAAGGCAGTTGAACTGATCATGGACAACATCAAAGAAAGAGCAAAGGCTAAGACAAAGAAAGAAAAAGAAGCTGAGGCAGAAGCAGAGGCTTAATATTGAAAACTACGACAGAGAAGGACTGGTCTGGGAGAATACCAGACCGGTCTTTTGTTCATTGAGGTGCATCGCAGGATGCATGTAATAAATATAGGAGGCGATTTTTCTATGAGTTTAGTACCTTATGTCATTGAACAGAACAGCCGTGGAGAAAGATCTTATGATATTTATTCACGTTTGTTAAAAGACAGAATTATTTTTTTAGGTGAAGAGGTTACAGATGTGTCTGCAAATCTTGTGGTTGCGCAGATGTTATTCCTTGAAGCAGAAGATCCAAGCAAGGATATACATTTTTATATTAACAGCCCAGGTGGTTCTGTGTCTGCAGGTTTTGCAATATATGATACTATGCAGTACATTAAGTGCGATGTGTCTACAATCTGTATTGGTATGGCAGCTAGTATGGGAGCATTTCTTCTTTCAGGCGGAACTAAAGGCAAAAGACTTGCTCTTCCTAATGCTGAGATTATGATTCATCAGCCATCAGGTGGTGCAAGAGGACAGGAAACAGAGATCAGAATAGTTGCAGAGAACATTTTAAAGACAAAGAAAAAATTAAATGAAATTTTAGCTGCAAACACAGGAAAACCATATGATGTGATTGCAGCGGACACAGAGAGAGATCATTACATGTCCGCTCAGGAAGCAATGGAATACGGACTGATCGATAATGTGATCACAAGCCGCTAATAAATAGAGACATTGGAGAATAAGAAATGACAGGAAGAAATGACGAGAGACTGCGCTGCTCATTTTGTGGTAAGACTCAGGATCAGGTCCGTAAACTGATCGCGGGACCAAACGGAGCCTATATCTGTGATGAGTGTGTAGACGTTTGCGCCGAGATTATAGACGAAGAGTTGGAGAATGATGAATTTGACGGAAATCTGGAAGAACCTGCGGAGCAGATCAATCTGATCAAGCCGGAGGAGATGAAGGCATTTTTAGACGAGTACGTCATTGGCCAGGATAAAGCGAAGAAAGTTTTGTCCGTTGCAGTTTATAATCATTACAAGAGAATTATGGCAGGATCAGATTCAGATGTAGAATTGCAGAAGAGTAATATTCTTATGCTCGGACCAACCGGTTCCGGTAAAACACTTTTAGCACAGACTTTGGCGAGAGTGTTGAATGTTCCGTTTGCAATCGCAGATGCAACCACACTTACCGAGGCAGGTTATGTGGGTGAAGATGTCGAGAATATCCTTTTGAAACTGATCCAGGCTGCTGATTATGATATTGAGCGTGCACAGCACGGTATCATTTACATTGATGAGATTGACAAGATTACAAAAAAATCTGAGAACGTTTCCATCACAAGAGACGTTTCCGGCGAGGGTGTACAGCAGGCGTTACTTAAGATTTTAGAGGGAACGGTTGCTTCTGTTCCGCCACAGGGTGGAAGAAAACATCCGCAGCAGGAACTGATCCCGATTGATACTACCAATATTTTATTTATCTGTGGTGGTGCTTTTGATGGATTGGAGAAGATCATTGAGACACGTCTCGACCAGAAATCCATTGGATTTAATGCAGAAGTACACGCCAAAGATGAGTACAATGTAGGGGAAGTATTAAAACATGTACTTCCACAGGATTTTGTGAAATTCGGACTCATCCCTGAATTTATCGGTCGTGTGCCGGTAACCGTAACACTGGATATGTTAGATAAGGATGCGATGATCCGTATCTTATGCGAGCCGAAGAATGCACTTGTAAAACAGTACAAAAAGCTGTTTGAATTAGACGGTGTCAGTCTGGAATTTGACAGGGATGCACTCGAAGCAATCGTGGACAAAGCGCTTGAGAGAAAGACCGGAGCGCGTGGTCTTCGTGCAATCATGGAGGCTGTTACATTAGATCTGATGTATCATATTCCATCCGATGAGAGCATTACAAAATGTGAGATCACCAAAGAAGATGTAGAAAAGAATCTTGCAATTGAAGAGAAAGAAGAAAAAGCACTTGTTGAGAAGTTAGAACAGGCTTCTTAAACAAAAGATAACAGCAGGAAAAGCTGTTACAGATAAAGGAATTATAGAAAATGGATACAATGATTATGAAAATGCCTGCAGTTGCCCTTCGTGGAATGGTGATCCTGCCGGGAATGGTAGCCCATTTTGACGTAAGCCGTGCAAAATCCATCAAGGCAGTGGAAGAGGCGATGATGGATGAGCAGAAGATTTTTCTTGTGGCACAGAAAGATGTGGAACAGGAAAATCCTGATATCGAGGACTTATTTAAGATCGGGATCATTGCTGAGGTAAAGCAGGTAATTAAGTTACAAAATAATATTGTACGCATTTTGGTAGAAGGGAAAGAGCGGGCAGAATTGTCCGCTTTTCTTGAAAATCCGGACTATCTGCTTGCGGAGATCATTCGATTTGACGAGGAAGTGGATGACGGACTGCCAGAAGAAGCGAAGGAGGCAATGCTTCGGAGCATTCAGGAGACATTTGGTAAATATGTGGTCGTCAATCCCAAAATGGGAAAAGAGCTGCAACGCCAGTTAAGTGAGATCACAGATCTGGAAAAACTGATGAATCAGCTTGCCAACAGCCTTCCGGTACATTTTGAGGAAAAACAGAAAATCTTAGATGCGGTTTCTATGACCGAACGTTATGAGGTTCTGATGGCACTCTTATTAAAAGAGATCGAGATCATAGCCATCAAGAATGATTTTCAGGCGAAAGTCAAGGCGCATGTGGATAAAAACCAGAAAGAATATCTGCTGAGAGAGCAGATGAAAGTAATCCGTGAGGAGCTTGGCGAAGATAATACGGAATCAGACGCAGATCACTTTATGGATGCTCTGGGTAAGATTAAGGCAGACAAAGAAGTAAAAGAGAAGATCAAAAAAGAGATCGACCGTTTTAAAAATATCAGTTCCAGCTCCTCTGAGAGCGCTGTGGCGAGAGGGTATATTGAAACACTTTTGGAGCTTCCGTGGAATAAGACATCCAGAGATAACAAGGATCTGAAGAATGCCGAGCAGATTTTAAATGCGGATCATTACGGTCTGGAAAAAGTAAAAGAGCGTATGTTAGAATTTCTGGCTGTCCGCAATCTCACCAGCAAGGGCGAGAGCCCGATCATCTGTCTGGTCGGACCACCGGGAACCGGTAAAACGAGTATTGCCCGGTCCGTTGCAAAAGCGTTAGATAAAAAATATGTGCGGATCAGTCTCGGTGGTGTGCGGGATGAGGCAGAGATCCGCGGCCACAGAAGAACTTACGTCGGAGCAATGCCGGGACGTATCGTGAACGGACTGCGCAGCGCCGGCGTGAAAAATCCGCTCATGCTGTTAGATGAGATCGATAAGATGAGCAGCGATTACAAGGGGGATACGGCGTCTGCATTGCTGGAAGTGCTTGACGCGGAGCAGAATAAGAAGTTCCGGGATCATTATGTTGAGATACCGATCGATCTTTCAGAAGTGCTGTTTATTGCAACAGCAAACTCTGTGCAGGATATCCCAAGGCCGCTGTTAGACCGTATGGAACTGATCGAAGTGACCAGTTATACAGAGAATGAGAAGCTTCACATTGCCAAAGAGCATCTGCTCGCAAAGCAGATGGAGCGCAATGGGATCAGACCGGAGCAGCTCGCCATCACAGACAAAGCGATGGCAAAGATCATCAGTGGTTACACAAGGGAAGCCGGTGTGCGTAATCTTGAACGTAAGCTTGGTGAGATATGCAGAAAAGCAGCAAGACCGCTTTACGAGGGAGAAAAAGAGAAGATTAAAGTTACAGAACAGAATCTTGAAAAGTTCCTCGGCAAAGAGAAATACAGTTTTGATAAGAAAAATGATACGGATGAAGTAGGAATCGTCCGTGGACTTGCATGGACAAGCGTTGGTGGAGATACTTTAGAGATTGAAGTCAACATCATGCCGGGAAAAGGTGAGTTCCAGCTGACCGGACAGCTGGGAGATGTGATGAAGGAATCTGCACAGGCGGGAATCAGCTATATCCGTTCTGTCAGTGAAGAGTATCATATTCCGAAAAAGTTTTTCCAGGAGAATGACATCCATATCCACATCCCGGAGGGTGCAGTGCCGAAGGATGGACCGTCTGCCGGAATCACGATGGCGACAGCCATGTTGTCGGCGATCACGAAGACACCGGTCCGCGCTGATGTCGCAATGACAGGTGAGATCACACTTCGCGGCCGTGTGCTTCCGATCGGTGGACTGAAGGAAAAAACACTGGCAGCCAAAAATGCAGGAATTAAGACCATCTGTGTGCCAAAGAAGAATGAGAAGGATATTGATGAGATTTCACCGGAGATCAAAAAAGGTCTGAAAATCGTGTTTGTAGAGCAGATGAAAGACGTGCTGGATGTGGCGTTTGCAAAGAAGTGAATTAAGAAGAGGAAAAGACAATGGTAATTAGAAGTGTAAATTTGGAGACTGTCTGTGGTATCACTAGTAAAATACCGGACAATCCATTTAATGAAGTTGCATTTGCAGGAAAGTCAAATGTAGGAAAATCATCCATGATCAATGCGCTGTTAAACCGCAAGTCGCTCGCAAGGACATCGGCGCAGCCGGGAAAGACACAGACCATTAATTTTTACAATGTCAACGATGCCATGTATCTGGTCGATCTGCCCGGTTATGGATATGCAAAGACCTCTGCCAGCGAGAAGGAAAAATGGGGAAAAATGATCGAGAATTATCTTCATACCTCTAAAAAACTGCAGGCAGTCTTTTTGCTGATCGATATCCGTCATGATCCGTCTGCAAACGATAAAATGATGTATGACTGGATGGTTTATCAGGGATTTACACCGATTATCATCGCCACAAAACTTGATAAGATCAAACGAAGCCAGATCCAGAAGAATGTAAAAGCAATCCGCGAAGGTCTGAAAGTAAAGCCGGGTACGGTGATCATTCCATTCTCCTCCGAGACGAAGCAGGGAAGAGATGAACTCTGGGAGGTTATCGATTCCTTTGTTCTGCCACAGGAGGAAACTGAGAAAGAAGATAAATAACAGTTTGCAGAATGCCTGTGGCCTGTAATGTAAAAATGACATTGCACTGCAAAATCGTTCATGGTAAAATAGCAGTATAAGTGTCAGACAAGACAAAAAGCACCCGGAGATACTTTCCGGGTGTTCTGCGAATATAAAGGTGCATCGGAGGATGGTAGAGATGAAAAAGAAGAAAATTGTGATTGCTCTTGGACATGAAGCATTGGGAACAACACTTCCTGAACAGAAAGAGGCAACGAAACGAACAGCAAAGGCAGTGGCAGATTTTATCCGTGAAGATTATCAGGTTGTGATCACACACAGTAACGGACCACAGATCGGTATGATCCATACTGCTATGAATGAATTTTGTAAATTATATCCGGAATATACGGCAACACCAATGTCTGTATGTTCTGCAATGAGTCAGGGATATATCGGTTACGATTTACAGAATGCGATCCGTGCGGAATTATTGAACAAGGGAATCTATAAACCCGTTTCTACGATCCTTACACAGGTTGTGGTTGATCCATATGACGAGGCGTTTTACAAACCAAGCAAAGTCATTGGACGTGTGCTGACGGAAGAGGAAGCAGAGGCAGAGGAGAAAAAAGGAAATCACGTTGTCAAAACAGAAGGCGGGTACAGACGAATCGTTGCAGCGCCAAAGCCAATGGATATCGTGGAGATCGATGCGGTCAAAGCATTGTCCGATGCTGACCAGATCGTAGTTGCCTGTGGAGGCGGCGGCATCCCGGTATTAATGCAGGACAACAACTTAAAGGGTGCCAGTGCTGTTATTGAAAAAGACCTTGCAGCAGGAAAACTGGCAGAACTTCTGGATGCAGACATGCTTGTTATTTTGACAAGTGTTGATAATGTATGCTTAAATTATGGACAGCCGGATGAAAAACCATTATCAACCATGACTGTTGCAGAAGCAAAGAAATACATGGAGCAGGGACAGTTTGGTGAGGGCGATATGCTTCCTAAGATAGAGGCAGCCATCAACTTTATCGGTGACTCTGCGATCAGATCCGTTCTGATCACAAAATTGAACAAAGACGGTTCTAATATCCATGGCGGTATGGGAACCATGATCACAAAATAATGTTTTTAACATAATGTTTACAAAAAGAGCAGGTTTTTTTACAAAAGAAAGCTTGCTTTTTTTTTGTTTATTTCGTATAATCTCTCCGTAGATGGAGTCGCCGTACCAAAGAAGAAACTTAAAATTTATTATACATTTTTCACAAGAATACGAATAAAAACGGAGAGAAGAGACTGTATTATTGTGAAAAGTGTATAAGTTTTAAGTTTTGCAGAGATTGGTCCGCCGACTCCGTGCTGATTTAAGGAGATTGTTAAAACTATAACAGAAATCAGGAGAGGCATACGCATTTCGAATGAATAAAAATCAGCAGGAACACTTGAAAAATGAAACCATAAAAAGAAAGGAAGAATTTATGACAAGAAGAACAAAAATTATCTGTACGTTAGGACCATCCACCGACAATGAAGCGGTGATGAAAGCATTGATCGAAGAGGGAATGAACGTTGCACGTTTCAATTTTTCGCATGGACCGCATGATGAGCAGATGGGAAGATTAAAAATGCTCCGCAAACTGCGCAAAGAATTGGGAAAATATGTTGCAGCTTTACTTGATACAAAGGGACCGGAAATCCGTCTCGTAGAATTTGAAAAAGGAAAAACAGAGTTAAAGACAGGCCAGACTTTTACACTGACAACCGATGATATTCTTGGAACAGATGAGCGCGTATCCATCACTTACAAAAATCTTGCAGATGATGTAAAGCCGGGCGATCATATTCTGATCGATGATGGTCTGGTAGGTCTGGAAGTTGTAGAGATCAAACCGGTTGCAAAACCAGTGAATACCAAGGTCAACGCAAGAGATATTGTCTGTAAAGTGTTAAATGATGGTGTGATTTCCAATAAAAAAGGCGTGAATGTTCCGAACGTTGACCTCACGATGCCATTTATCAGTGAAAAAGATTACGGAGATATCTGTTTTGCGGTAGAAAATGATTATGATTTTATCGCAGCTTCCTTTGTCCGTACCGCAGAGGATGTTATGGAAATCCGCAAAATCCTTGCGGAAAAAGGTGGCGAGGATATTAAGATCATTTCCAAGATCGAGAACATGCAGGGTGTCCGCAATATCGATGACATCATCCGTGTGTCCGATGGTATCATGGTGGCGCGTGGTGACATGGGTGTTGAAATCCCGTTAGAAGATGTTCCGGTTATGCAGAAAATGATCATCAAAAAAGTATGTGAGGCTGGAAAAATCGTTATTACAGCAACTCAGATGTTAGATTCCATGATGAAACATCCAAGACCAACAAGAGCAGAGTCCACAGACGTTGCAAATGCTATTTATGACGGAACGAGTGCGATCATGTTATCCGGAGAGACTGCTGCAGGAATGTATCCAATTGAAGCTGTAAAAACAATGGTCCGTATTGCAACCCGCACAGAGCATGATATCAACTATTTACAGAGATTCAGACAGCGCAGGACCATGTGTAACCCGGATGTGACAAACGCAATCTCACATGCAACCTGTACGATGGCTGGTGATTTAAGTGCAGCGGCAATCGTGACGGTAACGAAGTCCGGACGTACTGCGAGAATGATCTCCAAATACCGTCCAAACTGCACGATCATTGGTGAGTGCCTGACAGAAAAGGTATGCCGTCAGTTAAACCTTGAGTGGGGTGTAGAACCGATTCTTATCACAGAGGAACAGGATGCAAGCCAGTTGTTTGAGAAGGCAGTTGATGTGGCAGAGATGGCAGGATTTGTTTCCAAAGGGGAATTAGTTGTTCTGACCGGTGGTGTTCCACTTGGGGTATCCGGTACAACGAACCTCATCAAAGTACAGGTCGCAGGACATATTCTTGTGACAGGAAAAGGGCTAAACGGAAAGAAAATTTCTGGAAACCTTTGTGTGTGCCACAGCAATGAAGATTTAAAAAGCTTCAAAGACGGTGATATCATTGTCGCAGCAGACACCACAAATGAAATGATGGCACAGATGCGTCAGGCTTCCGCACTGATCGTAGAAGCAGAGGGTGCAAACTGTCATGCAGCAATCGCAGGGTTAAGCCTTGATATCCCGGTTCTTATCGCAGCTAAAAATGCATTGGATGTCTTAAAGACCAGTGCCTACGTGGAAGTGGACTGCGAGAGCGGGGTTGTAAGTGCGAACTAAACCAGAGTTTAACTTATGAACTGCCGCTTACAGGTAGTGTTACGGATTTCCTAAGGTTATGTTTTATTGCATGCCAACAAAGTGTATAGAAATATAAAAAATAGAACTGTTTGTTTTCAGGAGCGCTTCCGCTTGTTGTCGCT
>OJQJ01000720.1_pt1 | contig 21692 bp, 16 predicted proteins | sample 1598671 | NCBI WGS metagenome assembly OJQJ01 (sample SAMN03922499, study PRJEB24848) | human gut metagenome | isolation source: stool sample | host: Homo sapiens | place: Germany | collected 2011-11 | reverse complement strand
ATGTTATTATTTCGCAAACCAAGATTGACGCTCTCAACGCAAAAATCAATGACGCTCTCAATGACAAATTCGGCGATGCGGAAAAGAAAATTTCCGGAATCTCCGAGAAAGTGATCACCTGTCCGCTTGTGGGTACGTTCTATTCCTCCCCGGCACCGGACGCAGAGGACTATGTAAAAGTCGGAGATACCGTGAAAAAAGGTCAGGTCATCGGAATTGTGGAAGCCATGAAGCTGATGAATGAGCTGGAAAGTGATTACTGCGGGACCGTGAAGCAGATTCTTGTATCAAACGGGGAGATGGTGGAATACGGGCAGCCGCTTTTTATTGTGGAAGAACAGAACTAAAACGGATATGGAGAACCCTATGAAGCAGTTGAATATTATGCAGATCCAGGAACTGATTCCGCACAGACATCCCTTTTTGCTGATTGACGGAATTGAGGATTATGAGCCGGGAGAATATGCAGTTGGCTATAAATGTGTTACATACCGGGAAGATTTTTTTGCCGGACATTTTCCGGAGGAGCCTGTAATGCCGGGAGTGCTGATCCTGGAGGCATTGGCGCAGACAGGAGCAGTAGCGATTTTATCGCTTCCGGAAAACAAAGGGAAAATTGCATATTTTGGTGCAGTGGATAAATGCCGCTTTAAAGGAAAAGTGATTCCGGGTGACAGACTTTGCCTGGAAACACGCATTATCCGAAAAAAAGGACCGATGGGAATCGGAGAGGCAACTGCCAGTGTAGGCGGAAAGATTGTTGCAAGGGCAGAGCTGACATTTATGATAGGAGCTTGATAACAGACATGATCAGAAAGGTACTTGTTGCAAACAGAGGTGAAATTGCGGTTCGGATCATCCGGGCGTGTCGGGAGATGGAAATTGAGACGGTTGCTGTGTACTCCGAAGCAGACCGGGATGCATTGCATGCAAAGCTGGCAGATGAGGCTGTCTGCATCGGACCTGCGCGTCCGACAGACAGCTATCTGGCAATGGAACAGATTCTGAGCGCCGCTGTTGTAACAGGGGCGGATGCGATTCATCCGGGATTTGGATTTCTGTCAGAGAACAGCCGGTTTGCAGAGCTGTGTGAAAAATGTGGGATTATTTTTATCGGTCCTCCTGCAGAGGTGATCGCACGAATGGGGAATAAGCAGGAAGCCAGAAATACGATGCAGAAAGCAGGAATCCCGATTATTCCGGGCAGCAGGGATGCTGTTTATGAGGAAGAAGATGGACTGGAGCAGGCAAAAGCGATCGGATATCCTGTCATGATCAAGGCTGCCCTTGGAGGCGGCGGAAAGGGTATGCGTGTGGCACAAAGCCCGGAGGAGTTCAGAAAAAATTTCCGGATAGCACAGACAGAAGCAAAACAATCCTTTGGAGATGGAGCAATGTATTTGGAGCATTTTCTGACGGGACCAAAGCATGTGGAGGTACAGATTCTGGCAGATCGTGCAGGAAATACGATCTATCTGGGAGAACGGGACTGTTCTATGCAGCGACGGCATCAGAAGGTGCTGGAGGAAGCACCCTGTGCAAGCCTTTCCCAAAGTCAGCGTCAAAAAATGGGGGAATGTGCTGTGGACGCGGCAAAGGCAGCTGGATATGTGAACGCAGGTACGATAGAGTTTTTACTGGAGCCGGATGGAAAATTTTATTTTATGGAAATGAATACCAGAATTCAGGTAGAGCATCCGGTTACGGAATGGGTTACGGGTGTGGACCTGATCAAGGAGCAGATTCGAATTGCGGATGGACAGCTGCTTTTACTGCAGCAGCAAGATGTGTCTGTAAATGGTCATTCCATAGAAGTCAGAATAAACGCTCAAAATCCGGACGCAGGATTTGCACCATGCCCGGGAACGGTTACGGGGCTGCATTTGCCGGGAGGAAAGGGTGTCCGTGTTGACTCTGCCATTTACAGTGGTTATACGATTCCGCCGTTTTATGATGCAATGATCGCAAAGATCAGTGTATGGGCGAAAAGCCGCCGGGAGGCAATTGAAAAGCTTCACAGTGCCCTGGGAGAAGTGATCATAGAGGGCGTAGATACAAATGTAGATTTTTTGTATGAGCTTCTGGAGAATGAAGAGTTCCGGCAGGGAAAAACGGACATTGAATTTCTGGAACGCAGGAATGGAGAAAGCAAGTGAATCTGGATCATGTTTTTAAAAAAACAAAAACGGCTTTGAAAAAAAGAGAAAGCACCACAACTGTTCCGGATGGCTTATTATGCCGCTGCAGCAGATGTAAAAAACCGATTCTCGTACAGGAAGTGCGGGATGCATATTATATTTGTCCAAAGTGCGGAGGTTATTTTAAAGTACGTGCTTATGAGAGAATCCGCAGAGTGGCAGATGAGGGAACCTTTCAGGAATCAGACAGAGAGCTGGTCGGAGAAAATCCGCTGGGGTTTGAGGGATATGAAGAAAAACTGGCAGCGGAAAGGCTGAAGACCAGAATGAAGGAAGCCATCGTTACGGGAACAGGTTCCATAGATGGTATACCGGCAGCGATTGGCGTAATGGACAGCCGTTTCATGATGGCAAGCATGGGATGGGCTGTCGGGGAAAAGTTGACTCGTCTGATCGAGAAAGCAACGACGGAAAACTTACCGTTAATTCTGTTTACCTGCTCCGGTGGTGCACGTATGCAGGAAGGAATTCATTCTTTAATGCAGATGGCAAAGGTATCCGCTGCAATGGCAAAGCACCACGCGGCAGGACTTTTGTCTGTTTGTGTATTGACAGATCCGACCACTGGCGGTGTGACAGCGAGCTTTGCGATGGAAGGAGATGTGATACTGGCAGAGCCCAATGCGCTGATTGGGTTTGCCGGACCTCGGGTAATTGAACAGACGATCGGACAACGTTTGCCCAAGGGCTTTCAACGCTCAGAATTTTTAATGGAGCACGGATTCGTAGATCGGATCACAGAACGTTCTGAGTTAAAAAAGGTACTGGCGGATCTCTGCAGAATGCACGACCGGGAAGGCTGTAAAAAGGCGCTTTGTCAGCTGGTGGATACAGAAATGCCGGAAGATGCAAAAAGGAATCCGGCAGCCTGTCTGGTCCTGGAGCAAAAAGAATCGGAATCGGCATGGGAGCATGTGCTTGCTGCACGACGGGCGGACAGACCTGTGGGCAGTGATTATATCCGGGCACTTTTTTCTGAATTTTATGAATTTCATGGGGACAGGAGGTTTGGAGATGATCCGGCGCTGATTGGAGGAATTGGGCTGTTTGAAGGAGTTCCGGTTACTGTGATCGCCCAGGAAAAGGGAACCTCCGCCAAAGATCGGGTAAAGCATAATTTTGGAATGTGTCAGCCGGAAGGATATCGGAAGGCTCTTCGTTTGATGAAGGAAGCGGAAAAATTTCATCGGCCGGTGATTTGTTTCGTAGATACCCCCGGAGCTTTTTGCGGGATTGGAGCTGAGGAGCGCGGTCAGGGATCCGCAATTGCGGAAAATCTGTTGGAGATAAGCAGGCTGAAAACACCGGTTGTATCCATCTTTATCGGGGAAGGGGGAAGCGGCGGAGCGCTGGCTCTCGCCTGTGGAGATGAGGTGTGGATGATGGAGAATGCGGTGTATTCTGTTTTATCCCCGGAAGGTTTTGCAAGTATACTCTGGAAAGATAAAAAGTGTGCGCCCGAGGCTGCAGATAAAATGAAGCTGACTGCAGAGGATGTTGTGGCCGCACAGGCAGCAGAGCGGATGATCAAAGAACCGGAAAAACTGACCACACAGAATATGGGATCAGTGTTGGAACAGCTTCGGGAAGAATTAAGAAGGTTTTTAAAACAATATGCTGTGCTGGAGCCTGAAAAACTTTGTGACAGACGGTATGAAAGATTCCGGAAGCTTTGAACCCGGCATCCTCTTTAGAAGAAATTAGTACGAAGGAGAACTACCATGAAAAGCCAGGTATGGATTGGGAAAAAAAGATTGAAAAAACCGCTGATTCAGGGAGGAATGGGGATTGGAGTCAGCCTGTCCGGACTGGCGGGGGCAGTGGCGAAGGAAGGGGGAGTCGGAACCATTTCGGCCGCGCAGATCGGCTTTTTACAGCCTGAATTTGAACAAAACCCGGTTTTGGCAAATCTGAAGGCAATGGAGGAAGAACTGCAAAAGGCGAGAAAGATTGCACCGGATGGTATCCTCGGGTTTAATATCATGGTGGCAATGAATCATTATGAGACCTATGTAAGAAAGGCCGTTGAGACCGGCGCAGATTTTATTGTGTCCGGCGCCGGGTTGCCGCTGGAGCTTCCGGCAATGGTTTCGGATACCGACATCGCAATTGCACCGATCGTCTCCAGTGCCCGTGCGACGGCACTGATCTTGAAATACTGGGAGAAAAAATATCATCGATATCCGGATTTTATAGTGATCGAAGGTCCGGAGGCTGGCGGACATCTTGGATTTTCCAGAAAACAGCTGGAAGAGAAAATGGATTATGATATGGAAATCTCTGAAATACTGAAACTGGTACGAGCTTATGAAAAAAAGGCGGAAAGGAAAATACCCGTTGCAGTCGGCGGCGGGATCTGTGATAAGGCGCGGGCAGAGCATGGGTTTATGCTTGGAGCGGATCTGATTCAGGTTGCAAGCAGGTTTATTACAACCAAAGAATGCGACGCAGACAGTGCATATAAAGATGCGTATTTGAAGGCACGGAAAGAGGATATTGTACTGGTGTCAAGTCCGGTTGGAATGCCGGGGCGCGCAATCAGAAATTCTTTTCTGGAACATGTGGAGAAGGGGGAGGTCCAAAGACCGCAAAAATGCTTTGGATGTCTAAAGCACTGTAATCCGGCGGAAATACCCTATTGTATTACAGAAGCGTTGATCCATGCCGTAAAGGGAGATACAGAAAATGGCTTGCTTTTTTGCGGAGCGCAGGGTTTTTTGGCAAATCAGATAGAGACAGTACAGGATGTTATGGAAGATTTGCTGGGAGGATTGTAAATAAACCGAAAGCTGTGCTATGATGCTACAATGCAGGGCAAAGGAGAAGGATATGGCGGAATTATTTGGGAAAAAATATACAAACAGAACCCGTTTTACGCGGATGTGCATCGGAGAAGCCGTTTTTTCCCTGATGGATAAAAAATCATATGAAGAGATCCGGGTATCCGATATTGTAAAACGTGCCGGTGTTTCCCGAATGACGTTTTATCATTATTATGAACAAAAAGAAGATGCGCTTGCAGATTACTTTCATGAGATTGTAAACGGGTATGTCCGGGAACGCAGCGAGATCCTAAAAAAAGGCGGAAAATTTCATGATCCAGGGAGTATAGAACATGCACTGAAGTATTTTGATCAGTATGCAGCCTTTATCCTGAAGCTTGTAGATGCGCATTTGTATCATATCATATTGGAAGCTATGAACTCTTTTATGATGGAACGGATTCAACCGGTTTATAAGATCCAGCCCTACGAGCTGTATTTTTATGGCGGTGCGTTGATGAATGTGTTTGTTATGTGGGAAAAAAACGGAAAACAGGAAACTCCGGAGGCCATTGCAAAAACGCTGGCGTCCGGAGCTGTTTTTACCGCAGATACGTTTCCAGCTTCGTGTGACGGTAATAGGTAAACAGACAGATACTGCACAACACCCAGCCCAGCGGATAGCCGAGCGCAACGGCGATGACAGAGTCTGTAAATTGTGTGATCGTGTAAAGATAAATCTGTCGGAACACGATAAAGCAGCTCATCATGATGACCATGGGGGCTTTCGTATTGCCGATACCGCGCAGCGTACCTGCGTGTACCTGATTGATGCAAAGGGCGAGGTAAAACGGCATTTCCAGACGGATGAAAAGTGTGCCGTAGTCTAAAACCTCCGGCGTGCGGTTGAACATGGAGACGAGAGGACGGGCAAAAATCAAGACAGGAATCGTAATGAGGATCGCGACGGCAAAGCAGAGCAGTGTGCCGACCTTAGTGCTTTGCCGGACACGGTCTATTTTGCGTGCACCAAGGTTCTGACCGACAAAGGTGGTCACGCCAAGGGAAAGACTCTGGATCGGAAGTACGCAGAATTTGTCAATTTTTCCATAGGAAGACCAGCCTGCCATAGCAGCAGAACCAAAACGATTGATGTATGCCTGTACAAAAACATTGGAAAAGGAAGTGACTGCCATCTGAATTGCGGCGGGAAGTCCGAGAAAGAAAATCTTTTTCGTCATGTTCGGATCCAGACGGACCTTACTCCAAATGATGCGGTAACAGGCTTTTTCGCGGGTCAGGACAAAGAGTGTCAGGAGGGCAGAAATTCCCTGGGAAAGGATCGTTGCCCAGGCAGCACCCGCGATACCGAACCGCAAAACTGCGACGAATAAAAGATCCAGCAGCGTGTTCAAAACCGCACAGAAAATCAGAAAATAGAGCGGACGTCTGGAATCTCCGACCGCGCGAAGAATGCCGGCACCCATGTTATAGAACAAAAGTCCGGTGACACCGATAAAGTAAATGCGAAGATAGGTTGCAGCCTCAGGAAAGACATCATCCGGAGTGCCCATGAGGCGCAGCAGGGATGGAACAAGCAAAAGGGCGAGCACCGTGCAGAGAATGCTCATGCAAAGTGTCAGCGCGATGGTTGTCTGGACGGCGATGGAAACCTTTTCTTCTTTTTTGCCGCCGTAATATTGGGAAATGATGACGCCTGCACCGGTTGACATGCCGGAAAAAAAACCAATAAAGGTATTGATAACGCTATCCGTGGAGCCGACTGCGGCGAGTGCTTCTTTTCCAACGAAATTACCGACGACGATGCTGTCTACCGTATTGTAAAGCTGCTGAAACAGGTTGCCGGCCATCAGCGGAAGTGCAAATAATAAAAGGCACCGCCAGATCGGTCCCTCTGTCATCAGAACTGCTTTTTGCTTGTGTTGTCTCTTTTCCATAACTTCTGTCTCTCCCCTAAAATAATGTCAGTACCTTAATCTTAATCGAAAAAGTTCAGGTACACAATTGGCAGAGTGGATATAATTTTTTGGACAGATTGGGGAAATTGACGGGAAAATTTACTTGTAAAGAATAAGGAGTGATTTTATAATATAGAATGAAATTTCTTGTTGAAAAGCAGAGGTCAAGGAGTGAATCGAATGGAAGAAAAAAAGGAAAAAGGGAATTTTTGGCTGACAGTAGCAACCTTTATTGTCAACAAAAGAAAAGCTTTTCTGGTATTGTTTGCCATTGCGTGTATTTACTGTGCAGCATGCATGAATAAAGTATCGGTAAATCAGGATATTACAAAATATCTGCCGGCAGACAGTGAGACGAGAATTGGTCTGACCCTGATGGATGAACAGTTTATGACATATGGCAGTGCCAGGATCATGGTGTCGAATATTACCTGGCAGGACGCAGATGCGCTGGTGGAAAAGCTGGAGGCGGTAGAGGGTGTGAAGGAAGTTGCCTTTGATGATTCTGCGGATCATTACAACAAAACGAACGCCCTGTTTGATGTGACCTTTGACGGCGCAGAAGACGATGAGATCAGCAAGGATGCCAAGCAGGCGGTAAAGGAGCTGCTTTCGGATTATGATACCTATATATCTACCTCAGTCGGCTCTGAAGAAGAACAGACAGAATCCCTGAATAATGACATGAATCTGATTCTGGTTCTTGCAGTTGTGATTATTGTAGTAGTACTGCTGATTTCCACGAAGGCATATATGGAAATCCCGGTACTGTTGATTACGTTTGGTGTGGCTGCACTCCTGAATAAGGGAACAAACTACCTGATGGGAACGATTTCCAGCGTAACGGATTCGATTTCTGTCGTTCTGCAGCTGGCGCTGGCAATTGACTATGCGATTATTTTTTGTGATCGTTTTATGGAAGAGCATGAGACGATGGATGCGGAATCTGCGATTAAGGTTGCGCTGTCAAAGGCAATACCGGAGATCAGTTCTTCTTCCCTGACGACCATCTCCGGCATGGTGGCGATGATGTTCATGCATTTTCGTCTGGGCTATGACATGGGTATCGTACTGGTAAAGGCAATTATTTTCAGTTTGATCTCCGTATTCTTCCTGATGCCTGCGATTCTGATGATCTTTGCAAAGGGAATTGACAACACGCATCACAAGAGCTTTGTTCCGAATATTTCGTTTGCAGGTAAATGGGCGAACCTGACAAGATTTATCGTTCCGCCTGTATTTGTGATACTGCTTTGCTTTGCAGCATGGATGGCAAATAACTGCAGTTATCTGTATGATGTCAATTCCGTTCCGGCCGCAAGGGAAAGTGAGACGAGAATTGCCAGGCATAAAATTGAAGACGAGTTTGGCGTTTCGAATCAGATTGCAATTCTGGTGCCGAAGGGCGATTATGAATCCGAGAAAAAGGTTCTGAAGGAATTTGAAACGCTCGATTATGTCAACACCGTGACAGGGCTTGCAAACGTTTCGATCAACGATGATTATGTCCTGACGGATAAAATCGCGCCTCGTGCATTTTCTGAATTGACAGATCTGGATATTGAGATCGTACGGGTTTTGTATATGGCATATGCCTATGAACAGGGACAGAACGGTCCGATTTTTACAGGCATCGACGAGTACAAAGTGCCGATTATAGATATGTTTTTATTCCTGTATGATCAGTATGAGGAAGGCTACGTCACATTGGATGCGGATATGGATGAAAAGCTGACGGACCTTTATAATACGCTGCATGATGCACAGCTGCAGCTGCAGGGAGAGGATTATTCCAGACTGGTTCTGACTGTCAGTGTGCCGACGGAAGGGGACGAAGCGTATACGGCAATGGATGACATCCGCAATATTTGCGCGAAGTATTATAATAAATCAGACGTGATACTGGTTGGTGACTGCACAAGCAATCATGACCTGATGTCTTCGTTTGCAACAGATAATATTATTATCAGTGTACTGACAGCGTTGTTTGTTATGATTATTCTGCTGTTCACATTCCAGTCCGCCGGACTCCCGATTTTGCTGGTATTGACCATTCAGGGAAGTATCTGGATCAATTTCTCTGTGCCTACGCTGACAGGAGGAAGTGTATTTTTCATTGCGTACCTGATTGTATCCGCAATCCAGATGGGTGCGACAATCGACTATGCGATCGTTATATCCAGTCGTTATATGGTATTGAAAAAACAGATGCCGATTCATGAGGCAATTATTGAAACAATCAATCAGGCATTTCCGACAATCTTTACCTCCGGTACGATTCTGACCGGAGCAGGTTTTCTGATCGGACAGATCGCATCGGATGCGACAGTTGCTTCAATCGGTATTGCACTGGGAAGAGGAACCTTGATTTCCATTATACTGGTACTGTTTGTCCTGCCGCAGATTCTGCTGCTGGGCGATATCATTATCGAAAAGACTGCTTTGACAATTAATCTGCCCCAGGCGACCAGAAGAGATGTTTCCGGACGGATGATTGTAAATGGCCGTGTCAAGGGTTATATACAGGGTGAAATCGACGCGGAGATCAAGGGAAGCTTTAGCGGTTCCATGCAGGCTTCTTTTGAATCCAGACTGCCGATTGGCGGAAAAGAGACAGAGCTTGTAATGGAACAGGAAGGATTGACACAGCCGGATGATGCAGCAAAACCGGACACAGCAGCACAGCCGGACGACGTGTCACAACCGAACACAGCAGCACAGCCGGGCGAACAGGATGCGAAAAAGGAGGACAGCGATGAAGAACAGAACGAACAGCTGTAAAAAATGGCTGGCGGTGTTATTGAGCGTTTCCATGCTGCCAACAGCGATTTTACAGAACGGTTCTATGGCGTATGCGGAGGAAAAGAAGCAGGAAGAGGCAGTTACCGCAGAAGAAGCGCTGGAAGACCGGGAAGCCGATATCGTCGTAGAAGAGATTTCGATTTCCAATAAAGAAGAGTTTTTAAAATATGTTCAGAAGTGCCAGGACGATTATTACAGCTATGGCAGGATTTTCAACTTACAGAACGATATCGACCTGTCCGGCAGCTCGTTTGATGGCATTCCGTATTTTGCGGGAACCTTCAACGGAAACGGGCATACGGTAAGCGGACTGAAAATCTCCCGGGAAGGCTCTGATTACGGATTCTTCCGTTATGTCGGCAAAACCGGCAGGGTAAAGGATTTGAATGTTTCCGGCAGTGTGAAGGTGACTGGCAGCGCAGAAAATGTCGGTGGAGTCGTCGGAACGAACTACGGCATTTTGGAAAACTGCAGCTTTGAAGGAATTGTGACCGGCAACACAAACGTCGGCGGCATTGTCGGGGAAAACAGGGCGGACGGCATCGTGCTGACCTGTTATAATAAAGGCACGATTGTCGGCACGAATGAGGTCGGCGGTATCTGCGGCATGAACCGCGGTATCCTTCAGAACTGCGAAAATGAAGGAAAAATCAATGACGAGGACTTAAAGACAACGCTGGATTTAAACGGCATCGATATCGGAACGCTGAATTTGACGCAGAACGTCGTGACAAGAAATGACGCAGGCGGCATCGCCGGAAGATCGTCCGGTACGGTGGCAGGCTGCACCAACAAAGGTGAAATCGGCTATGCACATATCGGCTACAATGTCGGCGGTGTGATCGGGCGCCAGAGCGGTACGGTTATCAACTGTAAAAATATGGGTCATGTCATGGGGCGCAAGGACGTTGGCGGTATTATCGGTCAGGCGGAGCCTTATCGGGAGTCGGAATATCTTTCCGACCATCTGGAAAAGGTGCGGGACGATTTTTCAGAGATCAATCACCTGATGGGGCAGATGTCCGATGCGATGCGCAGCGTATCCTCTGACACCAGAGGCTATGTTCAGACGCTGCAGCAGCAGTATGAGGATACGATGGGCAATCTGGACAGTGAGATCAATTCCATGAAGAGCACCGTTACCGGCAATAATGCAGCGATGACGGCCTATATGGATAGCTTGAGCAGCGCACTGAATAATCTGGGCGAGATCGGAAACGATACAATTTCGAGAATGATGGAGAGCATCCGACAAAATACAGAGAATGCTGCCAATAATATCAATGGAAAGTTAAACGACATGAAGGATATATTGACAGAAAGTTCCTCCGAGAGCAGTAGCGCGTCGGAAAGTGATGGGGAAAGCGCGTCGGAAAGCAGCAGCCCGGAAGAAAGCTCTTCTCAGGAGAGCAGTTCTTTGCAGGAAAGCCCTGCAGAGAGCGAACAGCCTTCTTCCAGTGAAAACGGCGACACCCAAAACCAGTCGTCCAACAACGAAGAAGCTGCGGCAATCCCGGCAGACGACGCGGCAGAATATCTGGCAGCAGGGGACGATGAGGCAGACGGTTATGCGTGGTTTGCCAGGGACAGCGTATCCAGGGAATCTTCGGAAGAAAGCAGCTCCGGATGGGAATTTCCTTCGGAATGGCCGAGTGAACTGCCCTCCACACTTCCTTCTGAACTGCCGTCGGAATCTATTTCTATCCCGAGTCAGAGTGAAGTAGAGAGCAAGGCGGACGCAATTACGGATATCCTCAAAAAAGATCCGATTAAAGTAAACCATGACGAAAAGATCGACGATAACCTAAATCAGATGAAGGGAGAGATTTCGTCCGCATCTGACAATATCAAAAACCTGCAGAGTACGCTTACAGGTACGGGAGATTCCCTGACGAACACGATGAGCAATATTTCCGGGGAGCTGACCGATCAGAGCAAAGCGTCTGGCGATACGATCGACAGCATGACTGACAGTGTCGATGGAGGAATCCAGTCGATTACCAGTGATCTGGACAGGATTTTAAATACGTCCTCCAGAATTACCGATATCATCAGCGACGATGTTAACGTCCTGCTCGGAAACGGCAGTGCGATTGACGATGTTTCGGGAAAAGCACTTACAGAACGGACGCTCGGTGTCGTTTCGGGCTGCAGCAATCATGGAAAAATTGAGGGTGACATCAATGCAGGCGGCATCGCCGGAATTATGAATACGGAGTATGATGTGGATCCCGAGGTTGATATGGATCTGACAGAGCTGACCGATGTGGAGGTGCGTTCCACTACAAACGACGTGCTGATTCACTGTATCAACTACGGAACGGTAGCGGGCAAAAAGAGAAACAGCGGCGGTATTGCCGGAAGTGAAGAGCTGGGGCTGATCCATACATGCGAAAACTATGGAACGGTTCAGCTGGAATCCGGCAACGGTCTCGGTGGTATCGCAGGATATTCTGCCAGCCGGGTCAATCAGAGCTACGCTCTGTGTAATTTAAAGGGCGATAACAAAATCGGCGGCATTACCGGGGAAGGCTATGACATCAGCAACTGCCTCGCGATGGTGACAATTTCCGGCAATCGTACCGAAAAGATCGGCAGCATTGCGGGCTGTATCAACGAAGACGGTACATTAGAGAACAATTATTTCGTCTCTGATCTGTGGGGTGGTGTCGATCAGATCAATTATATTGGAAAGGCGCAGCGCTGTACCTACGAAGAACTGATGCAAATGGAAACAGTGCCGGCTGGCTTTACGCAGGTGACAGTGACCTTTGAACAGGATGACGAGGTGCTTGCGACGCTGCAGATTCCCTACGACGGTACGGTGACGGAAGAAGAAGTGCCGGATATTGAGCCGGATGAGGACTGCTACATCAGCTGGGACAGAAAATTCCCGGCGACCCATGTGACTGCTAACGTAACAGTGACGGCAGAGAGCAAACGTTTTACCAAGAGCCTTGCGTGGTTTTCAGCAACAAACCAGTTAAAACCGGATTTCCTGGTTGAAGGCGATTTCTATGACACGAGTGTGTTGTCTGCGGAAAGCGTGCAGGCGGATAGGATTTCGGATGGTGATCCTGCCTATGCCTATATCTGGAATATCGACAACATGCCGGAGCAAAAGGAAGAATATGTCCTGCATCTTCGGATCCCGGACGGTGCAGACAGCGCTGCGGTAAGGATTCAGACGGAAAATAAATGGGAAAAAGCGGATACAGAAGAGGACGGCAGCTATGTGACTGTATCGGTTCCTTATGGAACAGCGTTTGCGGTCTACAGCGTGCAGGATAACAGCGTGCCGATCTGGCTGATCCTTGCGCTCGTCATCGCAGCCGTTTTAGCGGCAGTCCTTATCATAAAGGCGATAAGGCGCGGCAAAAAGCGGGTGGAAAAACGACGGGAAAAACGTAAGAAAAAGAAACAGCAACAGGCGGATTCCCAGTAATACCTTGCGGATATTTTATTTTTGGACTTGTAAGAGACGAAAAGATTTACTATAATAAGACAGGTTTGCAAAAATAAGATACCCAAAGGAGCGGGAAAAATGAGAGAGTATGTTGTTACCTGCTGTTCGACAGCAGATATGAGCCGAACCTTCATGGAAACAAATGAAGTTCCCTTTGCCATGTTCCATTATCAGCTGGATGGAAAAGAATATGCAGATGACCTGTACTCGTCCATCTCGCCGGAAGTATTTTATAAAATGATCGGAGACGGCGCGCAGCCTGTGACCTCTCAGGTGAATGTAGAGGCATACTGCGCGTTGTTTGAGCCTGTTTTAAAGAGCGGAAAAGATGTGCTTCATCTGACGCTTTCCAGTGGAATTTCTGGATCCATCAACTCGGCGAATGTTGCAAAGACCCAGATGGAAGAAAAATATCCGGACCGCAGGGTGATGGTTGTGGATTCCCTTGCGGCTTCTTCTGGTTACGGTATGCTGGTGGAACAGACACTGAAAAATCAGCGTGCCGGAATGTCTCTGGAGGAAAATGCAGCATGGATCGTGGCACATCGCAATACCCTGCATCACTGGTTTTTCTCAACAGATTTAACCAGCTATATCCGTGGTGGAAGAGTTTCCAAAACCGCAGGATTTTTCGGAAAGATGCTCAATATCTGTCCGCTGCTGAATGTGAATTCCGAGGGCAGGTTGATTCCGCGCAGCAAATACCGTGGGAAAAAACAGGTGATTCGCGAGATCGTTAAGCGGATGGAAGAGCATGCGCAGAACGGACGGGAATATTCCGGAAAGTGTTATATCAGTCAGTCAGCCTGCATGGAAGATGCAAAAGCGGTTGCACAACTGGTTGAGGAAACGTTTCCTAAACTGGACGGAAAAGTACAGATCAACAATATCGGAACTGTAATTGGCTCCCATACCGGTCCGGGTACAGTGGCTCTGTATTTCTGGGGCGATGAAAGAACGTTGTAAGAAACAACGAAGGAGGAAGAAACGTGAAAGCATATGGTGTGAACGAATTGAGAAGGATGTTCCTTGAGTTTTTCGAAAGTAAGGGACATCTGGCGATGAAGAGCTTTTCTCTGGTGCCGCATAACGACAACAGTCTGCTTTTGATCAACTCCGGCATGGCGCCGTTAAAGCCTTATTTTACAGGACAGGAGATTCCGCCCAGAAGACGTGTGACTACCTGTCAGAAATGTATCCGTACCGGTGATATCGAAAATATCGGTAAAACCGCACGTCACGGTACCTTTTTTGAAATGCTCGGAAACTTTTCTTTCGGCGACTATTTCAAGCATGAAGCGATTGCATGGAGCTGGGAGTTTTTAACACAGGTCGTTGGACTGGATCCCGACAGACTTTATCCGTCTGTTTATGAAAATGACGACGAGGCTTTTGCAATCTGGCAGAACGAGATCGGCATTGCACCGGAACGGATTTTCCGCTTTGGTAAGGAAGACAACTTCTGGGAGCACGGCTCAGGCCCCTGCGGTCCCTGCTCTGAGATTTATTATGACCGCGGCGAAAAATACGGCTGCGGCAAGCCTGGATGTACCGTTGGCTGCGACTGCGACAGATATATGGAAGTATGGAATAACGTATTCTCCCAGTTTGATAATGACGGCCACGGCAACTACAGCGAATTAAAACAGAAAAACATTGATACCGGTATGGGTCTGGAACGTCTGGCAGTGGTTGTTCAGGACGTGGATTCCATTTTTGACGTAGATACCATCCGTGCGCTGCGCGACCGTGTCTGTGAGCTGGCAGGCAAGGAGTATCACAAAGAGCACGCATGGGACGTTTCCATCCGTATCATCACTGACCATATCCGTTCCGCAACGTTTATGATTTCCGACGGTATTCTGCCTTCCAATGAAGGACGCGGCTACGTTCTGCGCAGAATTATCCGTCGTGCGGCACGTCATGGAAGATTGCTCGGCATCGACGGTAAATTCCTTGCAAATCTGAGCACAACAGTAATCGAAGGCAGTAAGGACGGATATCCGGAGCTGGAAGAAAAGAAGGATTTTATTTTAAATGTCCTGACGCAGGAAGAAGACAAATTCAATAAGACGATCGATCAGGGACTTGCAATTCTGACGGATCTGGAAGAAAAGATGACGGCAGAAGGAAAGACTGTAATGGATGGCGAGGATGCGTTCCGCCTGTACGATACCTACGGCTTCCCCATCGACCTGACAAAAGAAATCCTTGAGGAAAAAGGGTTCTCCATTGACGAGGACGGCTTTAATGCAGCGATGCAGAAGCAGCGTGAGATGGCGAGAAAAGCACGGAAGGCAACCAACTATATGGGCGCAGATGCGACTGTTTATGAGTCTCTTGATCCTGCAATCACCTCTTCCTTTGTTGGTTACGACAAACTGGAGGCGGTTTCCAGAATCAGCGCGCTGACCACAGAGGATGAAGTGGTGGAAGCACTGACAGATGGCGACAAGGGTACAATTATTGTAGATGCAACTCCTTTCTATGGCACAATGGGCGGTCAGGAAGGCGACAAGGGTGTGATCACCTCTGCTGACGGCAAATTTGCAGTAGAAGACACGATCCACTTAAAAGGCGGCAAAATCGGTCATGTGGGCTATGTGGTAAGCGGCATGTTCAAGCTGGATGACGAAGTAACGCTGTCTGTTGATAAGGAAAACCGCAGCGCAACCTGCAAAAACCATACAGCAACGCATCTGCTTCAGAAAGCACTGCGGGATGTACTCGGCACTCATGTAGAGCAGCAGGGTTCCCTGAATAATGCAGGACATCTGCGTTTTGACTTCAGCCATTTTTCAGCAATGACAGCAGAGGAGCTGGCACAGGTGGAAAAGGCAGTAAATGAAAAAATTGCAGAAAATATCCCGGTTGTCACCAAACTGATGACTCTGGATGAGGCAAAGAAATCCGGCGCCATGGCTTTATTTGGCGAAAAATACGGTGATACGGTTCGGGTTGTATGCGTGGACGATTACTCCAAGGAGTTCTGTGGCGGTACCCATGTTTCCAACACCGGAGAAATTCAGGCATTCAAGATCCTTTCCGAGAGCGGTGTTGCTGCAGGTGTGCGCAGAATTGAAGCGCTGACCGGACAGGGCGTATTCGATTACTACAACGATCTTGAGAAGAAGCTGGAAGAGGCTGCGAAGACCGTAAAGGCAACCCCTGCAAACCTGCAGGAGAAGCTGGAGCACCTGATGGCAGACCTTAAGAGCCTGCAGGCTGAGAATGAATCCTTAAAGAGCAAGGCTGCAAAAGAGGCGCTGGGCGACGTTATGGATCAGGTTCAGGATGTAAACGGCGTGAAGCTTCTGGCAGTCAGTGTAGCAGATGTGGATATGAACGGCCTGCGCGATCTTGGTGACCAGTTAAAGGAAAAGCTTGGAGAAGGTGTTGTTGTTCTGGCTTCCGCAAAGGATGGAAAAGTCAATCTGATCGCAATGGCAACAGATGCTGCAATGAAGCAGGGCGCCCATGCAGGTAACCTGATCAAAGGAATTGCGACACTGGTTGGCGGTGGCGGCGGCGGCCGTCCGAACATGGCTCAGGCAGGCGGTAAGAATCCGGCAGGAATCGATGCAGCAATAGCAGAAGCAGCGAAGGTTCTGGCAGGACAGATCGACAAATAAATATTTTGAAAAAACTGTTGACGAATCAGAATTTTTTGTTATAATAATTCATGTGCATGTGAGTTAATCAATTTTGTACATTATTAACCCGGTCAGTCGTGGATACGAGAGGGACTGAAGGGAGGTCAGGTGAGAGTATATGTCTAATATCATCGTTAAAGAGAATGAGACTTTAGATAGCGCTCTGCGTCGTTTCAAGAGAAGTTGCGCAAAGGCAGGTATCCAGCAGGAGATCCGCAAAAGAGAACACTACGAGAAACCCAGCGTAAAGCGTAAGAAAAAGTCTGAAGCAGCAAGAAAACGCAAATATAACTAAAGGAATGAGTCCCTGAGGGTTTCCCCCAGGGACTTTTTTTCACAATACATTCGTATTGTGAAAAAAAGTCCTTCGGATGGGATCACACTGCGGCGGAATGGAAAGATGCCGCGGATGCGACCCACCGCAGGTGAGGAATCCTGCAAGGCAGGATTCCGTTTCGCAAATTTTCACAGTACATAGGAGGACAAATGAAATTCGGATTTGGAAAGAGAATTGCCGGTTTTGTGCTGGCAGCTGCGGTAGCGGCAGGAACGTTTCTTTCAACACCGGCGACTGCCAAGGCGGCGGCACCGCTCGCGAAGGGAATTGATGTATCCAAATATCAGGGCGCGGTAAACTGGTCCGCAGTCAAAAATGCAGGCTATAGCTTTGCGTTCATAAAGGCGGGAAGCGCAAAGAGCGGTTTAGACCCGTATTATGCGGTGAATATGGCGGGAGCGACTGCAGCTGGCATGAAGGTCGGCGTCTACATTTACTCGTATGCGACAACCGTAGAGGGCGCGATGACGGAGGCTCAGTTTGCCATTGCAGCGATGGAGCCTTATTCGGTCAGCTATCCGGTCGTATATGACCTGGAGGATTCCATCCATAAAAACATGTCTCCCGATCAGCTGGCAGCGTTGACGGTGGCATTTTGCAGCACCGTACAGCAGGCAGGCTATTATCCGATGGTTTATTCCAGCAAAAACTGGATGGTCGGCAAGATCGCGGCAACCCCTTATGACAAATGGATTGCACAGTACAACACGGTATGCGAATATCCCAATCCGGCGTTCTGGCAGTATTCCAGCAGCGGTGTCGTTGCGGGCATAAACGGCAGTGTGGATGTAAACTATCAGTTCAAGGATTACTCCAACCTGATCGTTGCAAACGGCTTCGTAGACCGTGCGGGTGGCAGATATTATTATAAGAACTACAGAATGCAGTACGGCTTCATAGAGGATGGAGGTAAGCGCTACTTCATGAATGCGGACGGCACACTGTACAAAAAGGGGTGGCTTGGTGACAGCCTTAACATGATGTACATGGATACCAAGGACGGCCATATGCTGACTGATCTGGTGGAAATCGGTGGAAAGAAATATTATTTTGCTTCCAATGGCCTGATGCAGAGAGGCATGATCCCGTTAAATGGCAAGATTTATCTATTCGGAGCAGATGGTGCAATGCAGTACGGCTTTTACAGCGACCCGACCGCAGGAACCAGATACTTTAAGACGGATGGTTCTATGGCAGCCAACGAACTTCTGACAGTCGGCACAAACAAATATTATTTCAATACAAATGGCGTGATGGCGACCGGGCTGACCAATATCGGCGGCGTGACTTATCTGTTCGGAGCAGACGGCGCAATGCAGTACGGCTGGTATACGGATGCTTCCGGCATGCGTTACTTCCAGACAAACGGCGCGATGGCAGTCAATACGACACTGGCAGTAGGCGGCGTGACCTATGTGTTTGATGCAAATGGTCTGGCAACCGCAGTGCCGGTGATCAATCCTGCAACATGGGTAACGGATCCTGCGACAGGTGTGACGATTGATACAGCTACCGGAGCAGTCGTTCCGGCAGAGACCGTTGCAGCGGCAGCTGCAGCAGCGATTGTGCAGAAATAAGCGAAAAAGGAATAATCCGGGAGCAGGGACATAAAAATAGTGGTAAAACGGATGGACGGAGTGTAGGAAATGAGACAATCCTTCTGGAAAAAAGTCTTGGCAGCATGGCTGTCATTTCTGCTGATTTTTATGGCATCCCTGGTTCCGGGACTGGATGGAACAGCAGCAGAGGGGGCGGTAACGGTGTCGGCCCCTTCTGCCATTTTACTGGAAGCGCAGACCGGGACAGTGATCTTTGAAAAGGATGCAGACCGGATCTGCTCGCCTGCCAGTATTACCAAGATTATGACGCTGCTGCTGATTTTTGAAGCGCTCGGACAGGGGCAGATCCATCTGACGGATGAAGTGGTGACGAGTGAACACGCGCAGTCGATGGGCGGTTCGCAGGTGTTTCTGGAAGCAGGAGAAGTGCAGACAGTGGAAACGCTGATCAAATGTATTGCGGTTGCAAGCGGCAATGACGCAGCGGTTGCGATGGCGGAATACGTCTGCGGAAGCGAAGAAGCCTTTGTTGCAAAGATGAATGAAAAGGCACAATCATTGGGTATGACAAATACGCATTTTACGGACTGCTGCGGACTGACGGACGACGACAGCCACCATACAACGGCGCGGGATGTGGCGATTATGAGCCGTGAGCTGGTACAGAAATATCCAGACATCTATCAGTATACCGGAATCTGGATGGAGGATATTACCCATACGACGGCGCGGGGCAGCACGCCGTTTACACTTTCGTCCACCAACAAGCTGCTAAAGCAGTACCAGTGGGCGACGGGGCTGAAAACCGGTTCAACGGCGAAGGCGAAATATTGTCTGTCTGCAACTGCCAGAAAAGATGGGATAGACCTGATTACGGTCGTGATGACTGCACCGGATTCCAGGGCACGTTTTTTAGATGCGGCAACGCTGCTTTCTTACGGTTACAGCGTCAGCGCCCTGTACCGGGACGATAATAAAGACCAGCTCCTTCCGATTCCTGTAAAAGGCGGACAGGAAGAAACGGTTCCGGTCGTCTATGCGTCGGAGTTTGTCTGGCTGGATACCGATGGCAACGATATTTCTATGGTTCAGAAAAGGATTTCTGTCCCAAAAGAGGCAGAGGCACCGGTCGTTGTAGGCACAAAGGCGGGCGAAGCGATTTATCGCCTGAACGGAGAGCAGATCGGTACGGTTCCCATTTTGTATGCAAGCAACGTGGAAAAAGCGTTTTACAGAGATTATGTGAAAAAAGCGGTGACAGCGTTTTTGCTGTGAGTTTTGTGGAAAGAGGCAGTAAAAGGATGCTGCAGGAGCAGATGCGGATAAAAGCCGGAAATGGCTTTACAGATTCAAAAAGAGAGGATGCCTATGTGGAAGATTCTGGTCATTTTGTTATGTCTGGCAGCACTTATACTGCTGGTTGTGATGATATGTGACAGCAATCGATTTGTGAAAGTTTCCTATCGAATTTCAGATCGGAGGCTGAAAAAAAACTGCAGAGTGGTTCTGCTTGCAGATCTGCACAACAAATCCTACGGCAAACACAATGAAAAGCTGCTCGCTGCGATAAAGTCCAGTAATCCGGATCTGATTCTGTGCGCAGGAGATCTGATTACCTCCCGGTCAGGGAAGTCAATGGAACATGCAAAGGAGCTTGTCAGGGCGATTTCTGCAGAGTATCCGTTTTATTATGCAAACGGCAATCACGAATACCGGATTTATCGGGAACCGCAAACCTATGGGAAAATGGGGGCATCCTATCGTGCGTTTTTAAAAGGAAACCATGTGCGGATTCTTGAAAACGGCAGCGTTTTGCTGCCGGAGTATGGAATCCGCATTACCGGTCTTGACTTGCCGCGGGAATATTATCAGAAGCTGGATCGCACAAAACTGGAATCGAAAACAATTTCCCGGATGGTCGGACATGCTGACCGAAATGATTTTCAGGTGTTGCTTGCCCACAATCCGGTTTTTTTTGACGCCTATGCCGGCTGGGGCGCAGATCTGACGCTTTCCGGGCATATTCACGGTGGAATTGTGCGGATTCCGGGCATCGGCGGGGTGATTTCCACTTCCTATCGGCTGTTCCCGAAATATGACGGCGGTTATTATGAACAGAATCAGAAAAAGATGATTGTCAGCAGAGGGCTGGGCAGCCATACAATTCCGGTACGGCTGTTCAATCCGGCGGAGCTTGTGGTCATTGATCTGGTCACAGAAGAGTAAAAAGATTCCGATTGTCTGCCTGTCGGCAGATGGAATTTTTAAAGGCACTTACTGGAGAAAAATATGGCGCTTGAGGTCAAACTGGAAGTATTTGAGGGTCCGCTGGATCTGCTTTTGCATTTGATTGAAAAAAATAAAATAGATGAAATATATGGTGAAGATTCCATAGAGGTATTATATCTTGAAGATAGACAAATGAATAGTAAAATAATTTATAAAGAAGAAGGAGGAGGGTGGAAATGTACATCACATTCTGAGATAAAATGTCTTTATAATAGGGCTGATTTTAAGAAAGATAATACAATTGTTGTGCGAGAATGTACGATAACCGGAGAACTGTATATCAGTGTTATTTGTGGAAAGAAAGATAATAAAGATTTCCAGATATCAGATACACAAAATACAATTTTTACAAAAAAAGAATTTGTAAATAAAAATGGAGAACAGATAAGTTATAATGGCTATCTTGGAAAAGAAAAACCAAAAAATTATGTGATTTACTTAGATGGCGAAGAGATATCTATAGACTGGAACGAAAGTGATATTATGATTGTTTGACAGGAACAAAGTTAAAGATGAATAAAGTTGATTATGAAGAGAACGGTTGGCATTCCCCCACCGACCGTTTTTTTGTACCCATTTTTAAGAAAAAAGAGGTGAAAAACTATGAAATACAGAATAATTACATTAATTAGTCTTGCCGGAAGTAC
>OJQJ01000704.1_pt1 | contig 22138 bp, 16 predicted proteins | sample 1598671 | NCBI WGS metagenome assembly OJQJ01 (sample SAMN03922499, study PRJEB24848) | human gut metagenome | isolation source: stool sample | host: Homo sapiens | place: Germany | collected 2011-11 | reverse complement strand
GGGAGGATAGCGATGATTTTTCCTGTAAATTCCATTGCGATAATTTTAAATTCTGCGGCGAAGTTACAATTTTTTAGTAATATCCCTCGCACAATACCTGTTTTTTTCTTTTGTTTTTATTGGGCAGCCCAAATCTTTTTTCGTAACTTTGTGCGATAGAACATTTAAAACTTAAATACACGAAAATATATGAAATTTATCGTTTCAAGTACTGCTCTTTCCAGCCATTTACAGGCTATCAGTCGTGTAATTAACTCAAAGAATGCGCTGCCTATTCTCGATTGTTTTCTCTTCGAATTGGAAGACGGAACATTGTCTGTGACTGTTTCTGACAGTGAAACGACTATGGTGACTACCGTAGAGGTAAATGAAAGCGATACAAACGGGCGTTTTGCCGTAGTAGCAAAAACATTGCTTGATGCACTGAAAGAAATTCCGGAACAACCGTTGACATTCTACGTCAACACGGACAATTACGAAATCACAGTGCAGTATCAGAACGGAAAGTATAGTCTGATGGGACAGAATGCTGACGAATTTCCTCAGTCGGCTGTATTGGGCGACAATGCAGTCCGTGTGGAAATGGAAGCGAACGTACTGCTCGGCGGTATCAACCGCTCGGTATTTGCGACTGCCGACGATGAGCTCCGTCCGGTAATGAATGGTATATATTTCGATATTACAACAGAAGACATCACAATGGTGGCATCGGACGGTCATAAGCTGGTACGTTGCAAAACGCTGGCTGCCAAAGGAAACGAGCGTGCCGCGTTCATCCTTCCGAAGAAACCCGCTACATTGCTGAAAAACCTGCTTCCGAAAGAACAGGGAACCGTGACCATCGAATTTGACGAACGCAACGCCGTGTTTATGCTGGAAAGCTACCGCATGGTCTGCCGTCTGATCGAAGGACGTTATCCGAACTACAACTCGGTGATTCCGCAGAACAACCCTCATAAAGTGACCGTAGACCGCCAGCAGCTGATCGGAGCTTTGCGCCGTGTGTCTATCTTCTCTTCCCAGGCAAGCAGCTTGATCAAACTGCGCATGCAGGAAAATCAGATTGTGATTTCCGCACAGGACATCGATTTCTCCACTTCTGCCGAAGAAACGCAAGTTTGCCAATATGCAGGCGCTGCCATGAGCATCGGATTCAAGTCTACTTTCCTCATCGATATCCTGAACAATATTTCAGCCGATGAAGTGGTAATCGAACTTGCCGATCCATCCCGTGCCGGAGTCATTGTACCGGTAGAGCAGGAAGAAAATGAAGACTTGCTGATGCTGCTGATGCCGATGATGTTGAACGATTAGTTATTTAATGGATAATTGAGAATGGATAATGGATAATGAGCTGCGCTGTCAGTAGTCAGGAGTTATCCATTTTTTATGTTTCCTGTCCATTCTTCATTATCCATTATCAATTGTCCATTATCCATTGAATAATTATCCATTAAAGAAAGATATGAGATTAAATTTGAAAAACCCGATTGTTTTCTTCGATTTGGAGACGACGGGAACCAATATCAACACAGACCGGATCGTTGAAATTTGTTATCTGAAAGTATATCCTAACGGGAATGAGGAAACGAAAACAATGCGTATCAATCCCGAAATGCATATTCCTGAAGCCTCTTCTGCCGTACATGGCATTTATGATGCAGATGTGGTGGATTGTCCGACTTTCAAGGAAGTGGCAAAGAATGTTGCCCGTGACATTGAAGGCTGCGATTTGGCCGGATTCAATTCCAACCGTTTTGATATTCCGGTATTGGCAGAAGAATTTCTTCGTGCCGGCGTAGATATTGATATGACAAAACGCAAGTTTGTGGATGTACAGGTGATCTTTCATAAGATGGAGCAACGCACCCTTTCGGCTGCCTATAAGTTCTATTGCGAAAAGAGTCTGGAAGATGCCCATACGGCTGAGGCTGATACACGTGCCACTTACGAGGTGCTGAAAGCACAGCTCGACCGTTATCCGGATCTTCAGAACGATATCGCTTTCCTGGCAGAATATTCTAGTTTCAGTAAAAATGTAGATTTTGCCGGACGAATGGTGTATGACGACAACGGTGTGGAAGTATTTAACTTCGGAAAATATAAAGGAATGTCTGTAGCCGAGGTGCTGAAGAAAGATCCCGGATACTACAGCTGGATTTTAAACAGTGATTTCACGTTGAATACCAAAGCGGTGCTGACCAAAATCCGTTTGCGTGAAATGAGTAATTTGATTACAAAATAATGCTAAAAGGAAAAAAGATAATTCTTGGAATAACCGGTAGCATCGCTGCTTATAAGGCTTGTTACATTATCCGCGGACTGATAAAGCAGGGAGCGGAAGTGCAGGTGGTCATTACTCCGGCGGGAAAAGAATTTATTACTCCCATCACTCTTTCGGCTCTGACCAGCAAACCGGTCATCAGCGAGTTTTTTGCCCAGCGGGACGGCACGTGGAACAGCCACGTAGACCTGGGATTGTGGGCAGATGCCATGCTGATTGCACCCGCCACTGCCTCTACCATCGGAAAGATGGCGAATGGGATAGCCGACAATATGCTGATAACCACTTATCTTTCGGCTAAAGCTCCGGTATTCGTGGCACCGGCTATGGACCTCGATATGTATGCCCATCCTTCTACACAGAAGAATCTGGATATACTGCGTTCCTACGGCAACCATATTATCGAACCCGGAACGGGCGAACTTGCCAGCCATCTGGTAGGCAAAGGGCGTATGGAAGAACCGGAAAACATTATTCGTGTGCTGGATGAATTTTTCTCTGCAAGTGCCGAACTTCAGGGAAGGAAAATCATGATAACCGCCGGACCGACTTACGAAAAAATTGATCCTGTCCGTTTTATCGGCAACTATTCTTCCGGTAAGATGGGATTTGCACTGGCGGAAGAGTGTGCACGCCGTGGGGCAGAGGTGACGCTGATTGCCGGACCGGTACAACTGAAAACGCAACATTCACGTATTCACCGGATTGATGTGGAGTCTGCCCGGGAAATGTATGAAGCAGCGCAAGCCTGTTTCCCGACTGCTGATGTAGGGATTCTTTGTGCGGCGGTTGCTGATTTCCGTCCCGAAACGGTGGCCGGCCAAAAGATCAAGCGAGAGAAAGAAGAAGAACTGACCTTGCACCTTCAGGCTACGCAGGACATTGCTGCAAGCTTGGGAAAGATCAAAGAAGAAAATCAACTGTTAGTGGGCTTTGCCCTCGAAACGAACAACGAACAGCAGAATGCCGAAGGAAAGCTCGAACGCAAAAACTTCGACTTTATCGTCCTTAACTCCCTGAATGATGCAGGAGCCGGCTTCCGTCATGATACAAACAAGATTAGCATTATTGATCGCAAAGGTCGCAAGGATTATTCTTTGAAGCCTAAACAGGAAGTAGCACAGGACATTATCGACCATCTGGCCGCTGTCTTAACTATCTGATCTTTAATTCTCATTTTTTAATTTTTAAATTACAGAAAGTGTTACGTTCACTCTATATTCAGAATTACGCATTGATAGAAAAACTGGATATCGGTTTTGAAACCGGGTTCTCTGTCATCACAGGTGAGACAGGAGCCGGAAAATCGATTATTCTGGGAGCAATCGGTCTGCTGCTGGGGCAGCGTGCCGATGTGAAAGCGATTCGTCGTGGAGCTTCTAAATGTATTATCGAAGCACGTTTTGATATCTCGGCATACGGCATGCGTCCGTTTTTTGAAGAGAACGAACTGGAATACGACGACGAAGAATGTATCCTGCGACGCGAAGTGCAGGCATCCGGCAAAAGCCGTGCATTCATTAATGACACGCCCGCTTCGCTGGCACAGGTGAAGGAACTGGGCGAACAGCTGATCGATGTGCATTCGCAACATCAGAATCTTTTGCTTAATAAGGAAGGTTTTCAGTTGAATGTGCTCGACATTCTGGCTCATAATGACGACGCACTGGAGAAATACCATTCATTGTATAACGAATGGAAACAGCTCGACCGTGAACTCTCCGAGTTGACGGCACTTGCCGAGCAAAGCCGGACAGATGAAGACTATCTCCGTTTCCAGCTGGAACAGATTGAAGAGGCTCATCTTGCCGAAGGAGAGCAGAGCCTGCTGGAACAGGAAGCGGAAACATTGAGTCATGCCGAAGAAATCAAAGCGGGACTTTACCGCATCGAGCAGTCCTTTTTCTCGGATGAAGGCGGACTGCTTTCGTTCTTGAAAGATAATCTGAATACGCTGAATGGCCTGAAAAAAGTATATCAGCCTGCCGGCGAACTAAGCGACCGCATGGAAAGCGCTTATATCGAACTGAAGGATATTTCGCAGGAAGTATCATCGCAGGGAGAATCGATAGAGTTTAATCCTGCCCGGCTGGACGAAGTGAACGACCGTCTGAACCTGATTTATTCTTTGCAGCAGAAGCACCGGGTGCAGACACTCGAAGAATTGATTGCCTTGGCGGATCAATACCGGAATAAACTGTCCGAGATTACCTCTTATGATGACCGGATAGCCGAACTGACTGCCCGCAAAGACGCCCAGTATGACCGGGTGAAGAAACAGGCAGCCGTACTGACAAAAGCCCGTGCGGCAGCCGCCCGCGAAGTAGAGAAACAGCTGGCTGGCCGGCTTGTCCCGCTGGGGATGCCCAACGTCCGCTTTCAGGTGGAAATGGGCTTGAAGAAAGAACCGGGCGTACAGGGTGAGGATACTGTCAACTTCCTGTTCTCCGCTAACAAGAACGGAACCTTGCAAAGCATATCTTCTGTCGCTTCCGGAGGAGAGATTGCACGTGTGATGCTTTCTATCAAAGCGATGATTGCCGGTGCGGTGAAATTGCCGACGATTGTATTTGATGAGATTGACACCGGAGTTTCCGGTGAGATAGCCGACCGCATGGCAGATATGATGCAGGAAATGGGTGACCGCAACCGCCAGGTGATCAGTATCACGCACCTGCCGCAAATTGCAGCTCGCGGGCGCGCTCATTATAAAGTATATAAGGAAGACAGCGATACGGAAACGAACAGCCATATCCGCCGTCTCACCGATGAAGAACGGGTAGAGGAAATAGCTCATATGCTGAGTGGAGCCACACTGACAGAGGCTGCTCTTAGCAATGCGAAAGCCTTGTTGACCCGTATTTCATAATCCATAATTCAAAATTTATAATTCAAAATTACAATGACCGATAAAAGTGAAATGATTTTCGGCGTCCGTGCCGTCATAGAAGCCATTCAGGCAGGAAAAGAGATTGATAAGATCCTCGTCAAGAAAGATATTCAAAGTGATCTTTCAAAGGAACTTTTCGCAGCATTGAAAGGCTTGCTGATTCCTGTTCAGCGTGTGCCGGTGGAGCGTATCAACCGCATCACACGGAAGAATCATCAGGGTGTGGTTGCCTTCATTTCCTCTGTGACTTATCAGAAGACGGAAGATCTTGTTCCTTTCCTTTTCGAGCAAGGCAAGAATCCGTTCTTTGTGATGCTGGATGGCATAACGGATGTGCGTAACTTTGGCGCGATTGCCCGTACCTGCGAGTGTGCAGCGGTAGACGCGGTGATTATTCCTGCACGTGGCAGCGTGTCGGTGAATGCCGATGCCATGAAGACTTCCGCAGGTGCATTGCATACACTCCCTGTTTGCCGCGAACAAAATTTGCGTGCTACTTTGCAGTATCTCAAGGATAGCGGTTTTCGTATCGTTGCCGCTACCGAGAAAGGAGATTATGACTATACGAAAGCCGATTATACAGGTCCGATGTGTATTATTATGGGGGCGGAAGATACGGGTGTATCCTATGAAAATCTGGCTCTCTGTGACGAATGGGTGAAAATACCGATGCTGGGAACCATCGAATCTCTGAATGTTTCCGTGGCTGCCGGTATTTTGATTTATGAAGCTGTGAAACAAAGAAACAACGACTGATATGAAGAAACTTTTAATCTTACCTCTGGCGCTTTTCCTTTTGGTACAGAGCGGTTGGGCGCAAACCCCGAAATGGGTGGAGAAGGCGAAACGTGCTGTATTCTCAGTAGTGACTTATGACAAGAATGACAAGATACTGAATACCGGGAACGGATTTTTCGTATCCGAAGACGGGTTGGCTCTGTCCGATTACAGTCTTTTCAAAGGGGCCGAACGTGCGGTGATTATCACGGCTGAAGGCAAGCAGATGCCGGTCAGCCTGATTTTGGGAGCAGATGATATGTACGATGTGATTAAGTTCCGTGTGGCCATCACTGAGAAGAAAGTGCCGGCGTTGACCGTAGCAAATACGGCTCCGGCTGTAGGGGCTGATGCGTGGATGCTTCCTTATTCTACGCAGAAGAGTATCGCCTGCGTTTCGGGTAAAGTGAAAGAAGTATCGAAGATTGCCGGCGAATATCATTATTACACCTTGAGTATGCAGATGAAGGACAAGATGGTGAGTTGCCCGGTGATGAATGTGGAAGGACAGGTGTTCGGTATTTCCCAGAAGTCTTCCGGTGCCGATACAATAACGACTTGTTATGCGGCAGGAGCGGCTTTTGCGATGTCGCAGAAGATTAATGCTTTGTCTTTGGGAGATGTAGCCTTGAAAAACATTGGTATCCGTAAAGGATTGCCCGAAGCTGAAGATCAGGCATTGGTGTATCTGTTTATGGCTTCCACGCAGATGTCGGCTGATGACTATGAGAAATTGATGGACGATTTCATCCGCCAGTTCCCTGGCAGTACGGATGGATATATTCGCCGTGCCGGCTATTATGTGGCAAAAGGGAAGGAAGATCAGTCTTATTTCGATAAGGCGGTAGCTGATTTTAATCAGGCCCTGAAGATTTCAACCAAGAAGGATGATGTGTATTATAATATCGCCAAACTGATATACGGTTACCAGCTCTCGAAACCGGAGCAAACTTATAAAGACTGGACGTACGATACGGCTTTGAAGAATGTCCGTCAGGCGGCGGCTATCGATCCTCTGCCCGTTTATACGCAGTTGGAAGGTGATATACTTTTTGCTCAGCAGGATTATGCCGGTGCGTTGGCTGCTTATGAGAAGGTGAATGCCAGCAATCTGGCTTCGGCTGCTTCGTTCTTTAGTGCTGCCAAGACAAAAGAGTTGCTGAAGGCAGATGCAAAAGAAGTAATCGCATTGATGGACAGTTGCGTAGCTCATTGTCCGCAGCCTGTCACAGCAGACTTTGCTCCTTATCTGTTGGAACGTGCACAACTGTATATGAATAACGATCAGGCAAGAAATGCAATGCTCGATTATGATGCTTATTATAAGGCTGTGAATGGTCAGGTCAATGACCTTTTCTATTACTATCGTGAGCAGGCTGCATTGAAAGCCCGCCAATACCAGCGTGCATTGGATGATATCGTGAAAGCGATAGAACTGAGTCCTAAGGATCTGACTTATCGGGCAGAGCATGCGGTTATTAATCTGCGGGTAGGGCGTTATGAAGAATCTATGCAGATATTGAACGATATATTGAAGGATGAGCCGAAGTATGCAGAAGCATACCGCTTGTTGGGACTTTGTCAGATACAGCTGAAGAAGACAGATGAGGCTTGTGGAAACTTCAATAAAGCGAAAGAACTGGGCGATCCGAATGTGGAGGGGCTTATAAAGAAATATTGTAAATAAGCGTATATCTGCCGACCGGAGATATATACTTAATGTTGAAAAAGTAAACCCCTGCCGACTACAGAAGTCGGCAGGGGTTCTTCGTTTTTGGGGACGTTGTAAAATACTCTCTCTCTCTAATTTCTCCCCACTTGTCAAGTTCAGGTTTCAGGTCTTAATATGATATATAGGTTTGATTCTTTTTTGTCTTGTTTATAAGTTAAATGCAGTAATTTGTGAAATACTGCATCCGCTCTTCATTTTTTTTCTCCAAATGGTTACTTTTTTACTTTTTGACCTATAAAAAGCCTGAAATCGACTTTGTTCAGTGAGTAAATTTAAAATATAGTATCTATGTCGTGCATACTCTTGTTGTATTTTCATGTTTTTAGTAATCCTGTCTTCGTTTTTCTTGTTTATAAGTGGAAAATAGTAGAGTTGCAGAAAGAGTTTTTTGAAAGGCGAAAATTAGAAGTAGCAAGTTTGGGAATTGCAAAATTAAACTAGAGTTATCTATATTTTAGGCGCAAATCGAAACTTATATTAAATTTATTTGTTTGTTTTCATAAATATGCCCATCTTTGTGCCGTTATTTGATTCGTTGCGTAATAGGTAACGGATAAGTGTGGGGTAAATAGATGATTTATAGCAAAAAAAGCATACAAGAAGTTCTGCCGGCAGATGTGACTGGCAGGAGCGTAGCGCACCCTAAACGTTGGTTAGTGGCTTTAGTACGTGTTTCTCATGAGAAGAAAACGAGTGAGCGGCTATCTAAAATGGGGATTGAAAATTTCCTTCCTGTTCAGCAAGAAGTGCATCAATGGAGTGATCGTCGAAAGGTAGTCGAGCGTGTTCTTCTTCCGATGATGATATTTGTGCATGTCGATCTTTATGAGCAGAAAGAAGTTTTAACATTGGGTTCTATCAGCCGATATATGGTGTTGCGTGGAGAGAGTACTCCTGCTGTCATTCCCGATGAACAGATGCACCGCTTTAAGTTCATGCTAGACTATTCTGACGAGACGATTAATATGAGTACGTCTCCCTTGTCACCAGGAGAAAAAATTAAGGTTATCAAAGGACCACTATCCGGACTTCAAGGAGAATTGGTTACTGTAAATGGGAAATCGAAAGTCGCAGTCCGGCTTACTATGCTGGGATGTGCTTTTGTAGATATACCAGTAGGGTGTGTGGAACCGCTGGAAAAATAAGGGTTTAAATAAGTGAAACAAGCATTAAGTGAACAAAAGGGGTATGGTGAATTTTTTACTGCAAGAAAACATAGATGATCTGCAAAAGCTGTCGGATCGTCTACTTCATATCAGCGATGAAAATGGGTATATATACGCTGATGACCTTTCAGAATTACATCAAGCAATTCACGAAAAAATCATAGATCTATATTCCCAACGGGGGAAGACACCGGAGCAGGATGCTACCCTGTGTTTGGCAATCCTAATGGGATATAATGTGTCGATGTACGCCAATCCGGAAGACGAAGAAAGAAAACAGGCTGTTTTGATCCGTTCTCTGTCTCTTCTCGATGTTCTTCCCCCTTCTCTTCTTAAGCAACAGTTATCTGCCGTTTGTCACGAGATGCAGGAGCTGTGCGAAATCAACTGAAACTTTTTTATTTGTCAATGAAAATGCAAAAACTTTTTGGCATTCTACTCTTTTGTTTGATGCTGGGAAGTGGCTCGCTTATGGCTCAGTCCATGAGTGACTCACAAGTACTGGAATATGTAAAGGACGGTATCCGGCAAGGTAAGGAACAGAAGCAGCTCGCTTCCGAACTGGCCCGTAAGGGTGTAACCAAGGAACAGGCAATGCGTGTGAAGCAGCTGTACGAGCAGCAGAACAATGTAAATACCTCGAAATCAACGGGTACGGACATCAATGAATCCCGCCTGCGTGAAGAAACAAAGGAAAATACTTCCGACATGCTGGAGGACCATCCCACCACTCAGGACCTTGCCCGTGGTGATCAGGTCTTCGGACGCAACATCTTCAATACCCGCAACCTGACATTTGAACCCAGTGTCAATCTGGCTACTCCCTCCAATTACCGTCTAGGTCCCGGTGATGAAGTAATCATTGATATCTGGGGTGCCAGTCAGAACACCATCCGCCAGCAGATCTCTCCGGAAGGTACCATCAATATTTCGAAGATCGGTCCTGTCAACCTCAGCGGTATGACGGTCTCTGCCGCCAATGACTATCTGAAAGCGGCATTGAATAAGATATATAACGGTTTAAACAATACTACCGACCCCACTTCGGACATCCGTCTGACACTTGGTAATATCCGTACCATCCAGATCAATGTGATGGGAGAAGTAGTGCAGCCGGGTACCTACGCCTTGTCTTCCTTCTCTACGGTCTTCCATGCGCTTTATCGCGCAGGCGGCGTGAGTGATATCGGTAGCCTCCGGAATGTGCAGCTGGTACGAAACGGAAAGAACATCGCCACCATTGACGTCTACGAATTCATCATGAAAGGCAATACGCAGGACGACATCCGCCTGCAGGAAGGTGATGTCGTGATTGTTCCCGCTTATGATGTATTGGTAAAGATCAGCGGCAAGGTAAAACGTCCTATGCGTTTCGAAATGAAAAAGGGGGAGTCGCTGTCTACCCTTATCACCTATGCCGGTGGCTTCGATGCCGATGCCTACACGCGTTCATTGCGTGTTGTCCGTCAGAATGGTGAGGAATACGAAGTCAACACGGTCAAGGACATGGATTACAGTATCTACAAAATGCGTAACGGTGATGTCGTAACCGCCGAAGCCATCCTTAACCGCTTCACAAATAAACTGGAAATCCGTGGTGCGGTGTACCGTCCCGGCATCTACCAGCTCAGCGGCAAACTGAATACCATCCGCGAATTAGTCAATGAGGCTCAGGGTCTGACCGGTGACGCTTTCCTGAATCGTGCCGTCCTCTATCGGCAGCGTGAAGATTTGACGAGTGAAGTTGTTCCCGTAGATATCAGGTCTATCATGGACGGTACTTCCCCGAATCTTGCCTTGATGAAGAATGACATCCTCTACATTCCAAGTATCCATGATCTGGAGGACCGTGGCAATGTCACAGTTCATGGTGAGGTCGCGCATCCCGATTCATATCCCTATGCGGATAACATGACTCTTGAGGATCTGATCATTCAGGCCGGTGGTCTGCGCGAAGCTGCCTCTACTGTCCGGATTGATGTCTCGAGACGAATCAAGAATCCCCGCAGTACTGCGGATAATGATACGATCGGCCAGATGTACAGCTTCTCTTTGAAGGATGGCTTCGTAATAGACGGCCAGCCCGGTTTTATCCTTCAGCCTTATGATCAGGTATATGTCCGTCGCAGTCCGGGTTATCAGGCACAGCAGAACGTCGCCATTGAGGGTGAAATCCTTTTCGGAGGAAATTACGCCATGACCAGCCGTGAGGAACGTCTTTCTGATCTGGTGAATAAAGCCGGTGGTCCGACCAGTTACGCTTACCTGCGTGGTGCAAAGCTGACTCGTGTGGCTAATGCCAGTGAGAAGAAACGTATGAGCGATGTCGTCCGCTTAATGCAGAGACAGTTGGGTGAGGCCATGATTGATTCTTTGGGTATCCGCGTTGAAGATACCTTTACGGTTGGGATTGATTTGGAGAAGGCCTTGAGTAACCCTAAAGGTAATGCCGATCTTGTTTTGCGTGAAGGTGATGTGATCTCTGTTCCTAAGAATAATAATACCGTAACTATCAATGGTGCTGTCATGGTTCCGAATACGGTTTCTTATATACAGGGAAAAGATGTGGACTACTATTTGAATCAGGCCGGTGGTTATTCAGATAATGCGAAGAAGAGTAAGAAGTTCATCGTTTACATGAATGGTCAGGTGACGAAGGTGAAGGGTAGTGGTAAGAAACAGATTGAACCGGGTTGTGAGATTATTGTGCCTAGTAAGGCTAAGAAGAAGGCGAATATTGGGAACATACTGGGTTATGCTACTTCCTTCAGTTCTTTGGGGATGATGATTGCTTCTATTGCCAATTTAATAAAAAAATGATAACCTTTTTATTGCTATGATGGAACAACGATTAGAAAAGGAGGCTCTTTCTGAATTAGATAAGAGCTTAAACAAAGAGATCGAAATTGATTTGATAGATATTTTACGTAAAATAATTACTTATCGTAGAGTGCTATATAAAGCCGCTGGCATAGGATTGATTGTTGGTGTCGTTGTAGCATTGAGTATGCCTAGTCAATATACAGTTCAGGTAACTCTTTCACCTGAAATAGGGAACTCGAAAGGAAGTGGTGGTCTAGCTGGGCTTGCTGCTTCTTTTTTGGGAAATGGAGTTACTATGGGAGAAACAGTAGATGCTTTAAATGCATCTCTTTCAGCAGATATAGTTTCTTCAACGCCTTTCTTATTAGAGATTTTAAACATGCAAGTTATTGTATCTCCAAAAGGGGATAGAATGGATTTAGGTTCCTATTTAGATCACTGCTCTTCGCCTTGGTGGAGTTATATAATTGGTTTTCCGAGTCTGATTATCAATGGAGTTCAGTCATTCTTTAAAGATGAACAAATAACAGATAAGATATCACAAGGAGCTATTGAACTGAGTAAAGAAGAAAATGATAGAATTAATTTTCTGAAAAATCATATAACTGCTGGAATAGATAAAAAAACTGCAATAACTAGTATTTCTGTAACTTTGCAAGATCCCAAAGTTACTGCAATTGTTGCAGATTCTATAATTCATAAATTACAAGAATATATTATTAATTATCGTACATTCAAGGCTAAAGAGGATTGTGCTTATTTGAGCAAATTATTTGAGGAACGGAAAGAAGAATATTATGTGGCCCAAGGAAATTATGCTGATTATATGGATAGTCATGATGATTTAATTCTCCAAAGTGTACGTGCTGAACAAGAACGATTGCAAAACGATATGAACTTAGCTTATCAGGTATATAGTCAAGTCGCTAATCAGTTGCAGGTTGCTAGAGCAAAAGTACAAGAAGAGAAGCCAATATTTGCAGTGGTTGAACCGGCAGTTGTGCCATTGGAGCCTTCAGGCGTGAGTAAAAAAGTATATGTTTTATTGTTTGTGTGTATAGCAGTGATTTGTACAGGTATTTGGATCCTATTTGGTAAGGATATATTGCTTCTTTTAAAAAATGAAATCAAAAAATAATTTCTAAACTAGTCTCATTTTATGGGGTAACTATTTATATGAATTATATATTTATAATCTTAGCTTTTGTAATCTCTGTTTTCATAGCGAGACTTATTATTCCTCGCATTCTCATGATTTCTCTTCGTAAGAAACTATTCGATATTCCTGATGAGAGAAAAATACATAAACGTGCTATACCTCGCTTGGGGGGCGTCTCTTTCTTTCCTACGATATTGTTCTCTTGTTGTATAGTATTGGCATTTCGTACTTTGACGGGGTATAGTATTTCAACTGTGCAAACAATATATGTGCTGCCAGAATATTTACTATTGGTGTGTGGTATGGTTCTTTTATATTTGACAGGCATTGCTGACGATCTCATGGGGGTTCGTTATCGGCAGAAATTTGTGATTCAAATTATTTGTGCATGTTTTTTTTCAATTGCAGGACTTTGGATAAATAATCTTTATGGATTGTGTGGCATCTATTTTTTACCTGCATGGATTGGTATACCTTTAACTATATTAATTGTTGTTTTTATTACTAATGCTATTAATTTGATAGATGGTATTGATGGGCTTGCTTCGGGGTTAAGTAGTGTATCTTTATTGGTTTTTGGACTTCTCTTTATTAATAAAGGTTTGTGGTCATATAGCATGATTGCTTTTAGTACTGTTGGTGTACTTGTTCCTTTTTTTTATTATAATGTTTTTGGTAGTGCTGAACATGCCCGAAAGATATTTATGGGGGATACAGGGAGTTTGACTTTAGGATATATATTAAGTTTTTTAGCAATAAAATATAGTCAGAATACGGATTTGATTCCTACGACACAAGGTGACATAGTGATTGCTTTTAGTACTTTGATTATCCCCTCATTTGATGTAATTCGGGTCGTTATGGTTCGCATTTGTAATAAAAGAAATCCTTTTGAGCCAGACAAAAATCATATTCATCATAAGTTTCTGGCGATGGGATTTAATGCCCGTCAGACAATGATTCTAATTTTATTGATATCATGTATATTTAGTGGAATTAATATTCTCCTGGTTTCATACATGAATAATACATTGATTCTATTAGGAGATGTTGTAGTATGGATGGGCCTTAATTTATGGTGGAGTAGAGTGAGAGATACGAAGTGTCGAAAATAGAGAATAGCATATGAAAACTATATAATGAATTAAACAGATATTTTTAAATGATGATTATGAAAAAAGTGAATAGATGGATGGGGTTGTTATTGCTGCTTTGTCTACTTGCAGCATGTCAATCTTACAAAAAAGTACCTTATTTACAAGATGCGGAAGTGGTGTTGTATGGAGTTCAGAACGAACAGTTGTATGATGCAAAGATCATGCCTAAAGATCTGTTGACCATCGTAGTATCCTGTACAAGTCCGGAACTGGCAGCACCTTTTAATCTGACGGTTGCCAGTCCGACGAATTTGTCAGTGGCCAATACCTTGGCTACTACACAACCCGTGTTGCAAACCTATCTGGTAGATAATAAAGGAAAAATCTCTTTCCCTGTGCTGGGAGAACTGGAACTTGGTGGATTGACCAAGAAACAGGCAGAACAAATGATTGTAGATAAGTTGAAACCTTATATGAAAGAGGCGCCTATCGTAACGGTGCGTATGGTCAACTATAAGATTTCGGTGATAGGAGAGGTAACCCGTCCGGGTACTTTTACTATTTCTAATGAGAAAGTAAACTTGCTGGAGGCGCTTGCTATGGCAGGGGATATGACGGTATATGGCTTACGCGATAACGTGAAGCTGATTCGTGAAGATGCTACCGGTAAGCAGGAAATTATTACTCTCGACTTGAATAAGTCGGAAACCATTCTTTCTCCATATTATTGGCTGCAACAGAATGATGTCGTATATGTAACTCCCAACAAAGCAAAAGCCCGTAACTCGGATATCGGTAACAGCACAAGCCTGTGGTTCTCCGCTACCTCCATTCTGGTGTCTTTAGCCAGCTTATTATTTAACATCTTAAAATAACGTTTTGAAATAATGAAAGAAGAATTTGCAAACGAAAGACAACGTGAAGCTGATGACGAGAAGATAGATATTCAGGAAGTGCTTTTCAAATATATCATCCATTGGCCTTGGTTTGTCGGTGCAGTTTTAGTTTGCCTTATCGGTGCATGGATATACTTGCGCATGGCTACTCCTGTCTATAATATATCGGCTACGGTCCTGATCAAAGATGATAAAAAAGGAGGGAATACAGGAGGCATGGCAGGACTGGAAGAACTGGGGTTAAGCGGCTTGATCAGCTCTTCTCAAAACATAGACAATGAGTTGGAAGTCTTGCGTTCGAAGACATTGGTGAAGGAAGTTGTCAATCAGCTGAACCTGTATGTGTCATATACAGACGAAGACGAGTTCCCTTCCAAGAATATGTATAAGACTTCTCCTGTTATCGTTAGCCTGACTCCACAAGAAGCAGAGAAGTTGAGCGATCCGATGATTGTTGAAATGTCATTGTACCCGCAAGGCAGTCTGGACGTAGGAGTGACGATTGGTGATAAAGAATACCAGAAACATTTTGAGAAACTTCCTGCTGTCTTTCCGATGGACGAAGGTACCCTGGCATTCTTCCAGTCACCGGACTCACTGATGGCGAATAAAGATACAACGGAAGAGTCTTCAGCTCAGAATGTCCGTCGTATCACGGCAAAAATCAATTCGCCGATGAAGGTGGCGCGGGTATATTGTGAGAATCTGACTATTGAGCCGACCTCTAAAACTACCTCAGTGGCTGTAATATCTCTGAAGAACTCCAGCCTGCAACGCGGACAGGATTTCATCAACCAACTGCTGGAAATGTACAACCGCAATACGAATAACGATAAAAACGAGATTGCCCAGAAGACAGCAGAATTCATTGACGAACGTATTGATATTATCTCGAAGGAGCTTGGAAATACGGAAGCGAATCTGGAGAACTTCAAGCGTAATGCCGGTATAACCGACCTGACCAGTGAGGCTCAAATAGCCTTGACCGGTAATGCGGAATATGAAAAGAAGAGGGTGGAAAACCGGACACAAATCAGTCTGCTGGAGGATTTGCGGAAATATATAAGAGGGAATGAATACGAAGTATTACCAAGTAACGTCGGTTTACAGGATGCTGCATTAGTAGCAACGATTGAACGATATAATGAAATGTTGGTTGAGCGGAAACGTTTATTGCGTACTTCGACAGAAAATAATCCGGCTATTGTAAATTTGGATACGAGTATCCGTGCTATGAAATCGAATGTTCAGGCTACTCTTGATGGTACATTGCAGGGGATGTTGATTACAAAAGCCGATCTTGATCGTGAAGCAAATCGTTTTTCTCGTCGTATTAGTGATGCTCCGGGACAAGAAAGGCAGTTTGTGAGTATTGCCCGTCAACAAGAAATCAAGGCCGGACTATATCTGATGCTTTTGCAGAAACGCGAAGAGAATGCTATAACCCTTGCAGCTACCGCAAACAATGCGAAGATCATTGATGAAGCTATTGCTGACGACATCCCTGTATCTCCGAAACGGAAAATAATTTATCTGATTGCTTTAGTACTGGGCGTTGGCATCCCCGTAGGCATTATCTACCTGATTGGTCTGACCAAGTTCAGGCTCGAAGGACGGGCAGATGTTGAAAAGCTGACCACCGTTCCTATCGTCGGCGATATTCCGTTGACAGACGAAAAGAACGAGAAGGATGGTTCTATTGCCGTATTTGAGAATCAGAACAATCTGATGAGCGAGACCTTCCGAAATATCCGTACCAATCTTCAGTTTATGCTGCAGAATGACAAGAAAGTAATACTGGTCACTTCTACGGTCAGTGGAGAAGGAAAATCGTTTATTTCAGCGAATCTGGCGATCAGTCTTTCTCTCTTAGGGAAGAAAGTAGTCATTGTGGGACTTGATATTCGTAAACCGGGACTGAATAAGGTCTTCCGCCTTTCGACGAAGGAGAAAGGTATTACTTTATACCTGGCAAATCCGGATACAGACCTGATGAGTCTGGTACAGCCTTCAGATGTCAATAAGAATCTGTCCATCCTTCCGGGTGGAACGGTTCCTCCTAATCCGACGGAATTGCTGGCTCGTGACGGACTGGACAAAGCCATTGAAATACTGAAGAAGAATTTTGACTATGTGATCTTGGATACTGCACCTGTAGGTATGGTTACCGATACCTTACTGATCGGACGTGTAGCAGATTTGTCTGTCTACGTTTGCCGTGCCGACTATACTCACAAGGTAGAGTACACGCTGATCAACGAACTTGCCGAAGAAAAGAAACTGCCTAATATCTGTACCGTTATCAACGGCGTAGACTTGAAACGCAGAAAGTATGGCTATTATTATGGCTACGGTAAGTATGGCAAATACTATGGATATGGTAAGCGCTATGGCTACGGTTATGGCTACGGTCAGGAAAATAATAAATCATAGAAATACTGATAAATCATAGGAACACTTGTCAATCATATCAGCATGATAAGCCGTATTTGATTGACAAGCTGCAGGAGTACCATAAAATCGTACTGCCCTATACAAAGAAGAAAAGCGAGTGTCTGCACAACCAGATACTCGCTTTTTTTGTTATATTTGCATTATCCCTTAAAAAAACTGATAATTATGGAACACAGCAGACTTACTATTTGGAGCCTTTTTTTTCTGGTAGCTTCATGCGGAAGTGTATTTGCTCAGAGAAAACCAGTTCTTCCTCCTCCCGTAGACTCCCTGATAACGGTAGGCTATGCCACCGGAAGTATGAAAACGATCTCCGGATCGGTGGAGAAAATCACGGAGACACAGATGAATAAAGACCAGATCACGAACCCGCTGGAGGCTATTCGCGGACGGGTTCCGGGATTGACCATTCAGCGTGGAACCAACGGCCCTGCAGCTCTCGACGCAGTCCGCCTGCGTGGTACCACTTCATTGACCAGCGGGAACGACCCGTTAATTATCGTCGATGGAGTATTCGGAGATTTGAGTATGCTTGCTTCCATTTACCCTACGGATATCGAGAGTTTTACCATCCTCAAGGATGCTTCCGAAACATCACAGTACGGATCGCGGGGGGCCTCCGGTGTCATCGAAATCACTACGAAGAAAGGAATGAGCGGTAAGACGCAAGTGAGCTACAACGGTATCTTCGGAATATCCACCGTCTACAAGAACCTGAATATGCTGTCGGCAAATGACTTCCGGAGAGTCGCTTCCGAACGGGGCATCTCTATTCTCGACAAAGGCAACAGTACCAACTTCCAGAAAGAAATTGAGCAAACAGGATTGCAGCAGAACCATCACATCGCCTTCTATGGCGGTTCCAATGAATCCAGCTACCGTGTATCCCTCGGTTTCATGGATCGTCAGGGAGTCATTCTGAATGAAGACATGAAGAACTTCACTTCCAATATGAATATGACCCAAAAGATGTTTGACGGTTTTCTGAACTGCGAACTGGGTATGTTCGGCTCTATCCAGAAGAACCACAATCTGGTAGACCTTCAGAAAACGTTCTATTCTGCCGCTACTTTCAATCCCACCTATCCCAACCACAAAGACCCTGTGACCGGTTCGTGGGACGGAATCACCACCGCCAGCCAGATTACCAATCCGCTGGCATGGATGGAAGTGCAGGATCATGACGCCACTTCCCATATCAGCACCCATGCCCGTCTGACCTTTAACTTGATGGACGAACTCAAGTTGGTACTCTTCGGTGCCTATACCTATAATATAGTCGAAAATTCACAGTACCTGCCCACTTCCGTCTGGGCGCATGGACAAGCATATAAAGGCACAAAAAAGATGGAGTCTCTCCTGGGCAACATGATGCTGACCTACAAGAAAGGCTGGAAGAAACACTTCTTCGACGCCCTCGCACTGGCGGAACTTCAGAAGGAGACTTATACAGGATTCTATACCACAGTCACCAACTTCAACACGGATAAATTCGGCTACAACAACCTGCAAGCGGGTGCTCTCCGTCTTTGGGAAGGCACCAACTCATATTACGAACAGCCGCATCTGGCCTCCTTCATGGGACGCTTCAACTACACCTATGCCGACCGTTACAGCCTGACAGTGAACGCCCGTACCGACGCCTCCTCCAAATTCGGCGCCAACCACAAATGGGGCTTCTTTCCGTCAGTTTCCGCCGCTTGGGTGATCAGTGAAGAAAAGTTCATGAAGCGTCTTCCCATCATTGATAATCTGAAATTCCGTATAGGTTACGGTCTGGCAGGAAATCAAAGCGGAATCGACTCATACACTACGCTGAGTCTTGTCAAACCGAACGGTGTGATTCCTGTAGGAAATTCGGCAGCCGTATCCTTAGGCGACCTGCGCAACACAAACCCCGATCTGAAATGGGAAGTGAAACATACCTTCAATACAGGTATCGACCTGGCTATGTTCGGCAACCGCCTGCTGCTCTCCGCCAATTATTACAACTCCAAGACGACGGACATGCTTTACCTCTACAACGTCAGTGTCCCGCCTTTCACCTACAATACGCTGCTGGCTAATATCGGTTCCATGCGCAACAGCGGTCTGGAAATAGCCATCGGTATCACTCCGCTGAAAACGCAGGACATGGAACTGAACATTAATGCCAACATCACCTTCCAGCAAAACAAACTGCTTTCTCTGAGCGGTATGTACAACGGAGAAATGATTTCCGCTCCCCAGTATAAGAGCCTCGCCAGCCTCGACGGAGCCGGATTTCATGGCGGCTACAATCATATCGTCTACCAAGTGGTGGGACAGCCGCTAGGTGTCTTCTACCTGCCTCATTCCAATGGACTCGTTTCCGACGGAAACGGCGGCTACACCTATGATATTGCCGATCTGAATGGCGGTGGTGTCAGTCTGGAAGATGGCGAAGACCGCTATGTAGCGGGACAGGCCGTGCCCAAGACAATTCTCGGATCGAACATCAGTTTCCGTTATAAGCGCTTCGACCTTTCAGTACAGATTAATGGCGCTTTCGGACATAAAATATACAACGGAACCTCCCTGACCTATATGAACATGAATATATTCCCCGATTACAACGTGATGGAGGAGGCTCCGCAACGGAATATCAAAGACCAGACTGCTACCGACTATTGGTTGGAGAACGGGGCGTATGTAAACTTCGACTACGTGACACTCGGCTGGAACGTGCCGATAGAGAAAGTGCAGAAACTGAAGAAATACGTCCGCTCGCTGCGACTGGCGTTTACGGTCAACAACCTGGCGACGATTTCCGGCTATTCGGGTCTTTCGCCCATGATCAACAGCTCAACGGTCAATTCCACTTTGGGGCTGGATGATAAACGGGGATATCCATTGGCGAGAACCTACATGCTGGGATTGAGTATTAATTTCTAACGACGTCAGAACAACGTACAAACTTTTAACGGAGGAGTAAATCATGAAAAAATATATAAGAAATACAGCTATCGCACTGATGACGGCAACGGCTTTGTTCTCGTGCGACAAGTTTCTGGAAGAGAGTCCCAAAGACAAACTGCCGGAAGATGAAGTCTACAATAACCTCTCGGATTTATATCTGAATGCCGTGGCCTCTCTTTATACTTATATCGGTGGTTATAGCGACAGTCAGGGATTGCAGGGAACGGGTAGGGGAGTTTATGACCTGAACACCTTCACCACCGACGAAGCCATCATCCCCACCCGTGGCGGCGACTGGTACGACGGCGGATTCTGGCAAGGATTGTTCCTGCACCAATGGGGAATTGAAAACGACGCCATCCAAGCCACTTGGGAATATCTTTATAAAGTAGTCATGCTGTCCAACAAATCGTTGGAACGGATCGACCAGTTCTCCGAAACTCACACTGATGCCGAACTTCCCGCCTATCGTGCCGAAGTACGGGCGATGCGCGCGATGTATTACTATTATCTGATGGATCTGTTCGGACGTGTCCCGCTGATACTCACCTCATCTCCATCCATGAAGGACGTCGTACAGAGCGAACGGAAAACAATATTCGACTTTGTGTTCAAAGAGTTGCAGGAATCAGCCCCTTTGCTTAGTGAAGTTCATAGCAATCAGTCCGGTCCGTATTACGGACGCATCACCCGTCCCGTAGTTGTCTTCCTGCTGGCGAAACTGGCATTGAATGCTGAAGTCTACACCGACAATGACTGGACAGACGGACAACGTCCCGACGGAAAGAATCTCTTTTTCGAGGTAAACGGCAACCGTCTCAATGCCTGGCAGACGGTGATCGCATACTGTGACCAGCTGCAAGAAATGGGCTATCGTCTGGAACCGGATTACAAAACCAATTTTACCGTATTCAACGAACCCTCTGTCGAGAACATCTTCACGATTCCGATGAATAAGACCTTGTACACCAACCAGATGCAATACCTTTTCCGTTCCCGTCATTACAATCACGCCAAAGCCTATGGGCTGAGCGGCGAAAACGGGCCGAGCGCCACGATCGAAGCATTGGAAACCTTCGGCTATGAAACAGCCGGACAGGACCCGCGTTTTGACATCTGTTATTTTGCCGGAGTCGTCTATGACCTAAAGGGGAATGTAGTCCGCTTGGACAACGGAACCATTCTTGAATATCTGCCGTGGAAAGTCGCCCTGGATATTTCGAACACCCCGTATGTACAGACAGCAGGAGCCCGTATGAAGAAATATGAGATAGACGAAACGGCCACCAAAGATGGCAAGCTGATGGAAAATGATATCGTTCTTTTCCGTTATGCAGATGCTTTGCTGATGAAAAGTGAGGCCAAAGTACGCAATGGCGAGAGCGGAGATACAGAACTGAACGAAGTACGTAGGCGTGTCAATGCCTCTTCCCGTACGGCTACACTGGAGAACATCCTTGCCGAGCGGCAACTCGAACTGGCTTGGGAGGGGTGGAGACGCCAGGACTTGATCCGCTTCGGGGAGTTCACGAGAGCATACAGCAGTCGCCCGCAACTTCCGGATGAAGAAAGTGGATATACCACCGTATTCCCGATTCCGGAGAAAATACGGGTGATGAATACAAAACTGAAGCAGAATCCGGGATATTAGCTCAATTCATAGTAAAATAATGAATAAATGTATAAACAGTATTCATATTATTACTATATTTGTGTGGTAATTAAGTCCGAAGTGTTATGAGTTACAAATCAATTAAAGACGTTGTAACTATGTTGCAAGAAAACGGTTTTGTACTAAAGAGTCAGAAAGGTAGCCATATGAAGTTTGAGAAAGACGACAAAATAGTTATTGTACCGAATCATAACAGCAAAGGCGTTGAGAAAGGCACTTATTACAGCATTTTGAGACAAGCGGGGCTGAAA
>OJQJ01000628.1_pt1 | contig 24074 bp, 16 predicted proteins | sample 1598671 | NCBI WGS metagenome assembly OJQJ01 (sample SAMN03922499, study PRJEB24848) | human gut metagenome | isolation source: stool sample | host: Homo sapiens | place: Germany | collected 2011-11 | reverse complement strand
TCACAGGGCCTTATGGAGCCAGGCTGCTGAAGGAGATGGGAGCCAGCCGGATTGTGACGGCCAGAGAGCTTTCCCTGGAAGAGATATCTGCCATGCATAAGGCAAGTCCTCTGGAAATAGAGACTTTTATCCATGGAGCTCTCTGTTACAGCTATTCCGGCCAGTGTCTGATGAGCAGTATTTTCGGTGGAAGAAGCGGAAACCGTGGCCGCTGTGCACAGCCATGCAGGCTTCCTTACAGTGTAACCATGGATCACAGAAAATATAAAGGAGACAAGAATTTTTGTGCATTAAGCCTGAAAGATATCTGCACTTTGGATATTCTTCCGGATATCCTGGAGGCGGGTGTTATGTCTCTGAAGATCGAAGGGCGTATGAAACAGCCGGCGTACACAGCGGGCGTCACGGCAGTATATCGAAAATATCTGGATATGTATTTAAGTGGAAAAGAATATCACGTTCAGGAAAAAGACCGGAAGTATCTTCTTGAGCTTTTCAGTCGGGGAGGATCCTGCAAAGGATACTATGATATGTATCGCGGGCCGGAAATGATGGCTTTTGCCAATGAAAAAAAATCCGGTAATATCCAGCCGGAGATCAGAAAAATAAAAGAAAAAATTCATGGGAATTTAATACTTTCTCCTGAAACGGAATGACGGTGTCTGTCATGCGGTGCTGCATGGCAGACCAGAATGGGTCGTGGATTTTTATCTGGTTGATGTTGATTTCACGAATATTTTTTGACATGAGTCCTCCTTTGGGTTGTTGGCTCGGATTCGCGGATCGCGGTGGGAGCGTGGGCGGCTGACGCTCCTTCCCGCGATCCGCGAATCCTACCTGCAGTATGTTGGTTGATATGGTTTTAGTTTAGCACACGTATGCGATAATACAATGGATATTTCAAAAAACATGTCATAATTTCAGGCGCTTAAAAGTATCTAAGTGCACCAATTTCAAACGCTTTTATACCATTCCCTATTTTGGGTATTACAGGCTTTCGGGATAACGTCAAAGCACGCCAGGCTGACGAACCCAAGAACCCCCGGCACGCCACCTCTTGCTTTGCACCTTACCGCCTACCTCTTATACCCAAAATCAGGAACCTCCCCCCACCTCTCTCTGAAATAATGCGCCGCCATTTTCGGTCTGCGCTCTCTCGTAAACAGTCCCTTTTTATTACCATCGACTCTCATGCATCCCTGCACAGTCGCAAAATCCGCAAAGTTCCAGACATGTTCACCGATAAAGAACTTCCTCTTATCAAACTGCGCATTCTGTCTCTTGTAAAACTCCACCTGAAATTCCTCCGAGAACATTTCCGGCACACACTCATGGATGCCGGCTACAGCATCGGCACCGTACTCGGTAATCATGACAGGTTTATTCTGTTTTTCCCAGAAATCCAGTTCCAGGTTCAGTCCATAGCAGGCAGCATCAAGATCTCCGGACAAATTGTACCAGCCATAGTAGCGGTTGATGCAGACGACATCCATGCTCCTTGTGACCATGTCTTTTTCATAGTTGTTCTGACAGCAGACCAAAGTGACCGGACGATTTGACGGGTCTGTCTCATGTGCCAGCTCGTAGAGTGAATGCCAATACTCGTATGCTGACTCCGGAAAATTTTCCGTATCCGGTTCATTTCCAAGTGACCACATGACAACGCACGGATGATTCTTGTCGCGTGCGATCATATCTTTAATGACCTGCTCATGGTGCTCGCGGATCGGGAATGTTTCATAAGGATTTATGCCCGCTCCGGCACCGATCCCGACTGCCGGAACCTCGTCAATGATCACGATTCCCTCGCGGTCACACAGACGGTACATTTCTTCCGCATACGGATAATGGCTGGTACGGAAGGAATTTGCATGCAGCCAGTGGATCAGATTGACATCTTTGACATCCAGGCAGACGTCCATACCGCGTCCGTGAAATGCGGAATCCTCATGTTTTCCAAATCCTTTGAAGTAAAATGGTTTTCCATTGATCAGAAATGAAGTCCCCTCCACGCGCACCGTACGCACGCCAAACGGCTCCTCATAATAATCATCACCGAACGTGACTGCTGCCGTATACAGATACGGTGTTCCCGGATATGGCTCCCACAGTTTTGCATCCGGTATCACGATCTCCCCGGAAGTGCCTTTTGCCTGTGCCACTTCATTTCCATTGGCATCTAAGATCTGCAGTACAACTTCCTGTCCATCTGTATCTGAAGTCTTAACCTGATAATTCACAATGCCATCTGTTCCACGGATATCTGTCACAAGCGTTACATCTTTGATATACGCCTTCGGTGTCGTATAAATTCTGACCGGACGGTTGATCCCTGCATAATTAAAGAAATCAAAATTAGGAAGATTCTGTGGTTTTCTCCAGCGTTTTGCAGCTTCAACTCCCGGCACTCCTGCATTGTCTGCTCCCATAAATGAGGTTCCCTCCTCATTTCCAACCGGAAGTGTGCTGTGATTAATGCGGTTATCCACAGCAACGACCAGTTCTGCACTCTCCCCTGCACATAATTTGTCAGTGATATCCACTTCAAATGGAAGAAATCCTCCTTTATGCTGTGTGAGCAATACCCCATTCAGATAAATTTTTGCAAAATGTGTTACTGCGTCAAAGCGAAGCACCAGTCTCTGTCCCTTGTAATAAGAAGGCACTGTAATATTTCTCCGGTAATACGCATAACCGTAATGATTCCGGTAAGCAATATCATCCTTCTGATCGTTGTAAGATGCCGGAACTGCAATTGGCTCCATCTGATCCGGCAATGTTACCGTATCTTTCGGTTCCTCTGTTGTCCCGAGTGCAAAATCCCACACTCCGTTTAAATCTATAATCCCACGAATCTTATTTTCCTGTGGATATAACATGTTCCCCCTCCATTTCTGCCTTAATTAATCTCTCATACTCTGCGTCACTTAATTCCAACACCCCGCCGTGTCTTTTTTTCGTCCTGCCAAGATCATATTTTTCTTTTTCCAAAATCGTGAAATCACCCGATGACAGATCTTCCGTGATCATCGGCAGATACCCTTTTCCCTCGGCAAACTGGTCTGCGATCACACACCAGCTCCTGCCCTCCGGCAAAAGATAGCCCTCCGGGCCTTCCACGCCTTTTAATTTTTCAAAAACCGGGCAGGAGATCCGCTTAAAATCCCCGCGGAGACTGTCTGACTCCTCTAAGATCAGCCTGCTGTCGGTCTCATCCTTTGAGATCCGGTAATATTTTCCGTTACTCCTTAAAATCGTGGTATCGATCACATCCCGCTCACGTTCCATATACAAAAATGTATCCGAAAATGTGACAAAATCCTTTGTATAAGCGGCATAGATGCGGTGTTTTGCAGTCTCTTCCCCATCACATTTTACTTTGGATGCAAAAAAGACTAAAAATGCCTGTTCTTCCTCGTCAAACACAGCCTCCGGCGCCCAGACACAGCCAGCCTCACGGATGCCGACTGTATGGGCGCGCTCCTTTTCCCAGTGCACGAGGTCTTCTGATTCCCAGATGATGATATCCCTGCTGCCGCGCTCCTGCGCTGCCTGCCAGCCCTCACCCTTTTCGATTCGAAGATCGGTTGCGATCAGATAATAACGTCCATTCAGCGGATTTTTTACCGGAAACGGATCGCGCACGCCGCACTCGCCGATATGCGAATACAGTACCGGTTTTCCATCGTTTAGATCCGTCCAGTGCAGTCCGTCCCGGCTCACGGAAAAATAGATCTGCTCGCCGTCCTTCTGTTCCCCGGTAAAGTGTACAAATAAATATCCTGCCATACCCTGCTCCATTCATATTACTTGATTTTTATTTTCGTGGACACTCAGCCAATATCCGGCTCATCCTTCAACACGATCGTATCGCGGGTCTTTCCCTCCGTCTCAAATACGATGATCTCGTTTTCCCCCTTTTTCAGCAGTGGTGCCGGGATATAGAGTCTTTTCTGCGGTCCGATCTCCCAGAATCTTCCGATATTAAATCCGTTTACAAAGACACAGCCCTTTCCCCATCCCTCAAAATCCAGGAATGTATCTGCTGTCTCGTCGATATCCACCGTAAAACGATAAAATCCCGGCAGCCCTTCTTTGTATTCTTTGGAAAAGTCAACTTTTTCGATATTGTCGAGCGGCAGCGTGTACTGTTTCCAGTGGTTATGCATATGTCCGTTGACCTGCACGCACTGACCGATGCCTTTTCTCTGGTGCTCCATGCGCGGTCCGAAATTGACACGCCCCATATTTTCCATCAGGATATCAAAATCAGCTCCCCTTTCAAACGTGACATCCAGCTCTTTTTCTTTTAAAAGTTCCAGATCGTAAAGTGTTGTGACCGGTTTTTGATCCACAAAAATATTGGCACGGTCGTTTGCCTCCCACAGGCGGAGTTTTTCGAGTTTCTCCTCCGTATCTAATGTGGAATGATATAAAATATAGCCGTAATTCTGCCCCAGTTTTTCCATGCTCTGCAGGAAACTGCTCTCCACCGGAGCACTGATATCATCCAGCACCGAAAACAGGCTTACTTTTTCTTTTAACGGCAGACTTCCATATGCTTTCCTTTTGATCTCAGTTGTAAATGTGACTTCCGGTATCTCTCTGTACTTCGCAATAACATCACGGTATCTGCGGTATTTTTCTGTGATCTGTCCATCCTCTGTCAAAAGAGCATCATAGTCATACGATGTCACATCCGGGGTCAGCTCATCATAGTAGTTCGAGCCGTTCATAAATCCAAAATTCGTACCGCCCTCGAACATGTAAATATTGACATGGCCAAGTTCTAACATTTTATCGAGATCTTTGACACTCTCCTCCAGATTGCCTGTCATATGACCGCCATTTCCCCAGTGATCGAACCAGCCTACCCAGAACTCCGTACACATGAGTGGTCCGCCATCCGTATATTTTTTCAGGACTTCAAAGCGCTCCTCGGTCTTAGATCCAAAATTTCCGGTCGGCAGCGCGCCTTCTAAATGACCCCCGTTTAAGTTTTCTTCAAACGGTCCGTCCGAGGTAACAAGCGGGACAACGACACCGCCTTTTTGCATTTTATCTCTCATTGCAAGCAGATATTCCCTGTCGTTTGCATAATATCCGTATTCATTTTCGACCTGCATCAAAATGACCGGCCCGCCGTAATTAATCTGATACGGCACGATTTTTTTCAATAATACATCATAGTAATCCTGCACATGTTTTAAAAACGGCGGATAGGAAACGCGCAGTTTCATTCCATCTTCCGCTAACAGCCACGCCGGCAGTCCGCCAAATTCCCACTCCGCACAAATGTACGGCGACGGTCTTAAAATCACATATAACCCAAGTTCCTGCGCCGTTTTTACAAATCGTTCTATGTCAAGCATCCCCTCAAAGTGGAATTCACCTTTTTTCGGTTCATGCATGTTCCACGGGATATATGTCTCCACTGTATTGCATCCCATTGCCTTTAATTTTTCAAGTCTGTCCTGCCAGTATTCCGGAACGATTCTGAAATAATGAATTGCACCCGATATGATCTGAAACGGTTTTCCATCCAGATAAAAATTGTCTGTGATCTCAAAATTGCCCATGCCATCTCTCCTCTTTTTCACAAAATGTTCCTTTTGTATCAGTTCTTTCCTATAACAAAAGGTGTTGATCCCCTATTTCTTAGAATCAACACCTTCTGTTCAATAGCGGCACATCATGCCTTTATTGTATACCTATTTGTATAATGCATCAAACTGTTCCTGCAGTGCTGCGGTTACTTCTTCAATACCAGCCTGTTTTAATGCTGACTGCATCTCTGCAACGATCTCCTCCGCAGTTCCCTGATATTTACCATAAGAGATCTGTTTTGTATAGTTGGTATATACTTCGTTGATGTTATCGATCTTAGACTGGATATCATCAACTTCCGGTACAAACTGTCCATACGGATAATCAATCTTTAAGGAATCATACTCACTGTAAAGTTTGTCAATTGCATCCCAGTTTCTTGTAGCGTCTCTGATCTCAAGATCGTCGTTACGCCCCCACCACCAGTTGGTCATACCGTTGATGTTGTCTGTGTCTGAGTTGTAGCCTTCCGGAGTTGTGCGGAGTCCCTCATCGTTGATCTCGTAAGATACGCCTTCAATACCATAGCAGAGTAATCTGTAGCATTCTTCGTCATTTCTTAATAAATCATATACCATCAGTGCTCTTTCCGGGTTCTTGCTTGCTGCGGAAACTGCCATTGCACCGTGTGTGATGGAAAGTGCTACCACGTTTCCGGTCTCTTCTCCGAAGTAGAAGAAACCTGACTCTGCATCCGGATCATCCTGATAAATCGTATTTGACGGAGTTGCACTGCAAAGATCTGTCCAGGTCTGTGTGTGGTGCTGCTCTGCTGCAACACGACCGATACGGTAATCATCACGGTTTGAGGAAGCAGTATTGTTTAATACATCTGTCTTCCATACGCCGATGTTATCCCATTCTTTCATTAATTTTGCATACTCAACCATCATATCTGTGTCTGTGTATGCAGGTGTTGTGATCGTGTAAAGGTCATCTTTTGTACCGCCCCATAATGCGCCGGAACAGACACCGTCGATTGCAACAAAATTGCTGTGAGAGGTGATCCAGCCGTTTGCCATCTGTGCATACTGTGTACCGTCAGAATCCCATGGAATCACATCCGGATATGCTTCTTTTACATATTTAAAGTAAGTTGTAAGGTCTTCCCAGCTCTTGACACCATCTGTCAGTCCTGCTTCTTTTGCCCAGTCAAGACGATAGATGAATCCATGGTTGGTCCACTGTGCGTAATTATCCTCCGGGATAAGATAGATCGAGCCGTTGTATTTACACAGATCCCAGTGATCCTGGCTTACGCTCTCCCATGTTTTTGGTGCGTAGGTCTTTAACATATCCTCGGAAAGCTCTAAGAATGCTCCGTTCTTTGCGTTTGGCCAGGCATCGAGCCAGTCAGAAGCAGTTCCGACAAGGTCGACAGAACCATCCATCTGTGCCAGTGTCAGGTTGTAGTTAGAGAGATAATCGGTCCATCCAATGTAATAAATCTCAAGTTCTGCATTTACTTTTTCGGTCAGGATCGCATTCAGTTTTTCCATCATCTCATCGAGACGCTCTGCGCTCTTACCATCCGGTTTATCACCGGTCACCATATAAGTGATCACTACATGTTCGGATGTGTCAATGTCACCACTACTTGTCGTTCCCCCTGTTTCCGTAGTGGATGCACTGTCTTCCGATTTTGCTGCATTTCCTGTTGTGGAAGAATTGCTTCCTCCGCCACAGGCTGTGGCGCCAAGTAACATTGTACCTGCGAGTAACATTGCCCCAAGTCTCTTAAATCTTTTCTTCATACCATACCCTCCATATGATTTATTTTTGCAGCAGATCTGTCTTTTTCTAAGACAAAACTGCTTTTATTATGACTCTGCCCCATGCAGAGCGATAATCGTATCGATCAGCCTTTTACGGCTCCAACGGTAATACCGCTGATAAAATATTTCTGAACGAATGGATACAGGAAAATGATCGGTCCGGTTGCAAGAATCGCATTTGCCATCTTGATTCCCTCTGTCGGAATATCTGCCAATGATATATACTGTCCTGCAATGGAGTTTTTAAGCTGATCCATTTTATTTACAACTTCATATAATGTATACTGTAACGGTTTTACATCCACTTTCGAGCTTAAGAAGAGAGAGGACTGATACCATTCATTCCAGTATCCCAGTGCAAGGAATAATCCGATCGTCGCAAGTGCCGGTTTTAACATTGGCAGGATCAGGGAAACAAAGATCTTCATATCCCCGGCGCCGTCGATCTTGCCGGACTCTGTAATCTCATGCGGGATCGCCTTCACAAAGTTTTTCATCATGATGATCAGCCACGGCGACATCATAAGCGGTAATAAAACTGCAAAATAGCTGTCCTTTAAGTGGTAAGTCTGTGTCATCAGAAGATAGTACGGTGCAAGTCCTGCGGAAAACAGGCTTGTAAAATATATGTAGAAGGAAATTCCGTTGCGGAACGGGAAATCTTTTCTCTGCAGTGCATAACCTGTCATTGCTATGATCGTCAGTCCGACCGCCGTACCGACCACCGTCAGGATGATCGTGAGCAGATAGGATTTCCAGATACCACCGCCCTTGCAGACCATCTCATAAGCTGCCAGTGTAAACTGTTTCGGAATCAACTGTACACCTTCCGTACGGATCACTTCTTCTGCCGTAAATGAACTTCCAAGGATCAACAGGAATGGAAATATACATGCCAGTGCATAGATTGTGATCACTACATATCCAAATCCCCGCACAATCTTATCAGAAGCTCCAAGTTTTACTTTATTGCTGTTATTTTTCTTCATAGTCGACCTCCATAGATATTAAAACAGGGAATAATCCGGTTCAATTTTCTTAACAATATAGTTCACGACCATAACGATTACAAAACCAACGACTGACTGATACAGACCGACTGCCGACGCTGTCGAGAAGTTAAAATCTGTCATCGTAGCCCTGTAAACAAACGTCTCAATAATATCTGTCGTGTCATATAATAAGGAGTTCGTACCAATGATATTGTAGAACAATCCGAAATTACCTTTTACGATGCCGCCCAATGCAAACAGTAACAGGATGATCACGGTAGGTTTTAAACTCGGGAGCAATATGTAACGAATCCTCTGAAATGCATTTGCTCCATCGACCTTGGATGCCTCTATCATCTCTGCGTCAATTCCGCAGATAGATGCAAAATATACAACGGAGTTGTAACCTGTCTGCTGCCACAGATAAATGATAACCAAAAGTACCGGCCATACATGCGGATCACTGTAAGGTCCCCATTTTTCCATTCCAAGTCTAGTAAGGATCTCATTTACAAATCCGGTATCATAATTTAATAAGTTAAATACCAGAAATCCGACTAAAACCTGTGAAATGAAATATGGAAGAAACATCATCGTCTGTGATACTTTCTTGAACCATTTACATCTCATTTCATTTAAAAGGATCGCTACCACGACCGCAAGTAAATTTCCAAGAAGGATAAATGCCAGATTATATAAAATTGTATTTTTCGTCAGTGATAAAAGTTTTCCTGATTCCCAGAGGAACTCAAAATTCTGTAACCCTACAAATTTGCTTCCAAAAATACCATCGCGGTAATTGTATTTAACAAACGCAACATAGATTCCTGGCAATGGCATATAGTTAAATGCAAAGAAAAAAATCATTGCCGGGACACACATCAGTGTCAGTACACGGTACTTCCAGAGTTTCTGCCAGAAGTTTAGTTTTTTGCCAACCTGTTTTGTAACACCGTTCTCCTTTTTCATATATTTTCCCCTCTCCAACGTTTTCTTGAAACCGATTTCAAAACCTTGTAAAAACAAAGCACTTATATTTTTCACAAAACTGTCTGCCATCTTCCATAAGGTGTAATATTTTTTGATCTTAAGTGTCAGAAACGCCTTTATATCTTCTTTTTTGCATGTTTCCAGCACTTATCTTACACCTTCGCTGCGTAAATCCCATCCATGCAGCCGGCTTTTACACCAGTTGTGTATTTTATAGTGCTTTTTAATTTGAAACCCTTTTCATATTGTTATATTACAATACATATTATGAGTTGTCAACAGGTTATTTTACTTTTTGTACATATTTATTTCACATTTATTTTATTTTTCCGTCATTCTAACGGATTTTACCGTTTTAACTCCGCTACGGATTCTCTGATGATCAGAGTCGGTGTTACTTTCTGTACCTCCGGTACTTCTTTTCCGCCAATCTTATCTAATGCGGTGTCAACCAAAAGCTTTCCAAATGCTTCATAATCATAGGAAATACTGCTCAGCCTTGGTATGACGGTATCTACGATAAACGTATTATCAAAACTGATGAGGGAAATATCCTCCGGGATCCTAAGTCCATGCTCTTTGATGGAACGCATCACACCCACTGCACTGTAGTCATTGATCGCGATCACCGCCGTGGGAAGTGTCTTATTTCCCTGAAAGAGTGCCTCAAATCCCTGATAACCGCCCTCGATCGAATAATCAGAATTGATCACATAGCGCTCACGGTAGGTCAGACCGTTCTTTCGCAGCAGACTGCGGTAGCGGATGCGTTTATCATAGGTGGATTTCATCTCCTCGACTCCGCCGATCAGTGCGATCCTTCTATGTCCTAAACCGATCAGACACTCCATGCTCTGGTTCATACCCTCTGCCTCGTCGATTGTGACCTGGCAGCACTCACCGCCCTCCACTTTTCCTGTTGTGATGACCGGGATGGATTCAGCGACACGGTTGATCAGATCTGCGTATTCCGGCTCCGTGACAAGGCTGTCTGATTTTCCCCCGATAATGATGATCGCATCCATACGCATGTCAAACATTTTCTGGATATATTCCACCTCAAGTTCCGAGTTGCTTAACGTCCCACAGATCATCGGCACATACCCGCGCGCGGTGATCTCCTTCTCACAGTTTTCCACCATGGATGAATAATAAGGATTGACCAGATCTGCAGCAAGCACACCGATGACGTTCGTTTTCGTCTTGATCAGTCCCTGCGCAAGCGCGTTTGGCCTGTAATCATATTTGCGGATCACTGCTTCCACACGCGCTCTCTTTTCCTCGCTCACCCTCGCATTTTTTGTCATGACTCTCGACACTGTTGCCGGTGAAACTCCCGCTTCCTGTGCAATTTTATAAATATTTAACTCACTGCCCATCGGCCATCCCCCTTAAAAGTCATATTTGAAAACGTTTTCAAGTTAATTTTATCGGGATTTTGCAGGTTTGTCAATATAGGGTCAGATTCTTTTTTTCGTCCATTTTCGTGAGCGGAAACGGATAAAAAAGATACTTCCGCGGAACATCTCATCGAGCATGAACGCGATCCAGCATCCTGCCAGCCCCATCCTAAGGCGTATCCCAAGCAGATATGCAAACAAAATGCTGACGCCCCAGCAGGAAATCACGGCGATGACCATCGGAAAGAACACATCCCCCGCTCCCCGGAGCGAATTGTCCTCGACATGGTTGAATGCACGCCCGATTTCCACAAAAATATCGATAAAAAAGATCACGCCCGTCATCCCGATGATCTCCTCACTCTGCGTAAACAAATGCATCAATGGTCTATGGCAGAGAAAGATCAGAACCGAAAGCACGATATTTAAGCTGACCGCGATTTTTAACACCTGCTGGTTCAGCCGGTATGCCTTTTCATACTCCTTTGCCCCCGTCATCCATCCCATCAGGATCGCCGTGGAAAGTCCAAGTGACATTCCGGTCACATAGACATAAAACACGATGGATGAAACATAGATCTTTGCGGTGAGCGCCGCTGTTCCAAGCACTGCTAAGATCGATGTTGACACGATCTGTGAAAAGGAATACGACAGGGAACTGATCCCTCCCGGCAGTCCGATCTTTAAGATTCCACCCACGCAGGATAATGTCTTTAAATTTTTCGATGCAAAATCAAGATGCAGTCCGCAATGGAACAGAAACCAGACGCCAAGTAAAAGCGCCGTCCCATGACTTGCCACGTTTGCCATTGCAATCCCTTCCACGCCCTCCGGCACAATTTTCACCGGCTGGAAAATCACAACGTAATTTAACACTGCATTCACGATATTCATAAACAAAGATACCGTCACTGCAAGTTTCGGTTTTCCATAACTGCGCAGTACCGCGGAGATAGCAGAAATAATGCCCTGCAGTACGGAAAAGCCGATACAGATGCGAAAATATACCACCGCCATCTCATACACCGATGTTTCTAACTGCATCGGACGCATGACTGCACCTGCAAAAAATGCCAGTATCGTTCCTAAGATCAGGCTGATCGCGCCTCCGCACACGATGGAGGTAAACGCTGCATCCGACGCCCTTTTTTCATCTCCCGCCCCCAGTCTGTGGCTGATGACGACCGATGCGCCGCCGCTGAATACCGCATAAAACGTGTACAAAAATCCGATCACCTGGTTTGCCGCACCGACTGCCGCGACCGCATCATCCGCATAGTGCCCAAGCATCAGCGTATTGACCGTACCGGTCATATTCATCAAAAGCTGTTCAATAAACAACGGGATAAACAATCCTTTCAGCGTCAGCGTTCCCTCTGCCGTAGTAACGCTGGTGCAGTCTGCATCAATCCATTTCCACTTCAAGATGCATTCCTCCTTTTTCTTCTGTGCTGTCTTTTTCTGCTATGCCGGTCTTTCCTGTGATTCTGTTTTTTTCTGTGATAGTACTTATTTCCGCTATGCTGTCTGTCTCTGAAATTTCTACACGGATCTTTCCCTTTTTTATTCTTCTCACATAGATCATGAGCCTTCCGTCCTTTGTCTTTCTCGCATTTTCCGCATATGGAGTCACATCCGACAGATCCCCGTTCTCAATTCCTGCTAACATGCCTGCCCCGCTCACTGCCACACGCAGTTTTCTGTCATCCCAGACAACCTTCTGCCCATTTTGATCCACAAGTGTGAGCGCGACCTGATAGAGATATCCATTTTCCTGTGTCTCTGAAAAAGGAATCTCCTCCGGTTGATAGACCTCAGCTTTGATACCAGCGGCGTTCTGCGTGGTAAGCAGTCTCTCCTGTTCTATGATATTTCCGTTTTCATCATAACCACTCGCCTCAAGGATCCCTGCCTCCCAGAATACCTCAAAACGATATGCGCCGTCGTCGTTATAGCCAATCTGTCTGCCAGCCTCTTTTCCATTGATAAAAACAGCTGTCTCCGGCAGATTTGAGTAACACATCACGATGACCTTTTCTCCAGCTTTGTAATTCCAGTTTTCCCGACATGGGATCCACTCTGCAGATTCCTCACTCCACGGTCTTGTGGCAAGATAAAGCTGCGGTTCTTCACACCACAATGATTTTCTGCGGTAATATCTTGCTTTTTCAAATCCGGCACAGTCCAAAATTCCGGCTCCAGATCCATGAACCGGCCAGCCATGTGCCTCCCCTAAATAATCGATCCCGGTCCACAAAAACTGTCCGCTGATATAATCATTTGATTTTACCGCATCCCACGCCTCATAGCTGTGCCCGTTTTCACTCCCTAAAAACGGGATCTGAGGGAAATCTTTGTGATCGGCTTCGTAATACTGCTCCTTATAGTTGTAGCCTGCCACATCCAGATGCTCTAACATACCAAGCTTTGCAGACAGCTCCGGGTAGGCAAGTGCCATGGTGACCGGACGGCTCTCATCTTCACTCTTTACAATACTGGAAAGTTCTTCGGCGATCGGAAGCAGTCTTCGCATGTCCGGTTTTGCCGGATCATACTGCCGTTCTGCCGCCGGTTTGTTCGCGTCGTTATTTCCGGTCATCTCCAGAAAACTCGGATGACAATACGGATCGTTTGGATAGTCAATCTCATTTCCGATGCTCCACAAAATGATGGACGGATGATTGCGGTCACGCCTTACCATAGCACGCAGATCCTTTTCGTGCCATTCTGGAAAATCTTCAAAATAACCCTGATGTTTTGGCGGATAAACATTGTGTCCCGTGGACCATTTGTTTTTTGCATTTTCCCACTCATCAAACGCCTCATCCATCACAAGAAATCCCATCGTGTCGCACAGCTCATACAGTTCCGGCATATGCGGGTTGTGGCTGCACCGGATCGCATTACAGCCACATTCCTTTAGTTTTGCAAACCGTCTGTGCCATACTTCCTTTGTCACCGCAGCGCCGAGACAGCCGGCGTCATGATGCACACAGACACCTTTGATCTTCATCGGCACACTGTTTAGGAAAAATCCCCGGTCCGCGTCAAATTCTGCCACACGGATCCCTACCTTCTGTTTATCTGCAAGATAGGATATTTTCTTTCCATCCTCGTCCGTTGTCTCATACCAGGTTTCCATCCCATAGAGATCCGGGTGCTCCGGCGACCAGCACTTCGGATCACGGATGGTGCCATGCATGCTGCAGGATACCGTATTTCCTGCCGGGATCTGTACCTGTTCTTTCCACTCTGCCACAGGTGTTCCCTGCGGATCAGACAGTTTTGTGCAGACCACACATGTTTTCTGCTCCTTCGTCTGGTTGCATATCTCATGATGGATACTGACTGCCGCCTGCACTTCCGGAAACTCTTTCCCATCAGCCACAAGTTTCTCTGTCACAAACGTCACGCCATATTCTGCCGGATGCACCTGTTCTTCCACCACAAGAGTGACTTTCCGCGTGATCCCACTTCCCGTGTACCATCTCGAATCCGCAATGTCCGTGTGCGTCACTTTCACACTGACCACATTTTCCTGCTCCCCAAAATGTGCGATCCCAGAGATATCATAGGAAAATCCGGTGTAACCATACGGGTGTTTTCCCTGATAATAACTGTTGACCCACACCTGGCTGTTTTTATACACACCGTCGAATACCAGACGGATCGCTTTCCCCTGATATTCCTCTGGCAGATAAAAATGCAGCCGGTACCAGCCGATCCCGCCTGTGAGATATCCGGTGCCGCTGGAATATTGTTTTGAAAACGGATAAGCCACTGCCCAGTCATGCGGCAGCATGACACGCTCAAATGCACGATCGTCATATCCCTGATACCATGCCTCCTCACATTCTCCAAAATGAAACTTCCATCCCTCATTTAATAACAGTTCTGTTTTATTCATAATCATAAAAAATACCTCCATTTTTTACTACGGTCTATGTTTTCTTTTAAACACATCATAGTAAAAAACAGAGGTATGATACAATGGAGAATAGTGACGTTTTTTGTCTTTTAGCGACTTTTCATGATTTATTTTTTGACAGAGAATCTGCGTAGGCGCGCGGTGACATCCCGACATTGCGCTTAAACACTTTGCTGAAATAATATTCATCCGGGTAGCCGACCTCCTGGCCGATCACCCCGGTATGCATCGTCGTCTGCGCGATCAGACGCTTGGCATGTTCCATGCGGACTGCCGTCAGATACTGGAAAATGGTCTGTCCTGTCACGCGCTTAAAGATGCGGTTCATGTAATCAAAATTGCCGTCAAACTCCTCCTCTAACCGCTCCCCCGAAATGTCTGCCGCATAAGACGCATTCAGCCATTCCTGTATTTTCTGGACTTTATAATAGCTTTCCGGGAACCCGCCTGCAGTCCTTTCGCGTTCCGCTGTCGCAAAACAGCGCGCGATCTCGATCAACGCCTCCTGTATCCGGCAGGCACAGAGAATCTTGTGATTCTCAAACGTGCTGTAATCCTCCGCGATCGCCTGCTTGATCAGCTCATCAATGTGGATCTGGTCGGTGACTTTTTTGATATGCCAGTATTTCGGCAGCCAGATCTCACTCTCATCATAACTTCCATAAGGCTCACACGGCTCCTTTGCCATCGCCTTTCTCCGGCGTTCAAACTGCTGCTTTGCGACTTCCTCTTCTTTTGCATCGACCAGTTCCATCTCCCCATGCATGAAATGTACATAATAATAATTGCAGGTCGTCGCCTTTGTTCCCTCATGCGTGCGATTCTTATCCAGCAGACAGACATCCCCCGGCTTTAAGATCAGAGGCTTTCCGTCCTCAAGCAGATGCATCTCCCCGTGCCGGATAAAATATAAGATCTGTTCTCCCGCCCTGCGTTTCCTGTGGACATAAGGCGGTCTTATCTCTGTCTCATCCACAAAATTTACCTTCGGGAGCATCTGCGCATTTATCCTGTAAAATTCCATCTCTTCCCCTTTACCAGTAGATCTGCCAGTCTTTCTGCAGCCTCGTCAGCGCCTCCATGTAAAAATAATCGCCCCAGCTATTGCACTCATCCACACCGCACGGATTGCAGGTATTATACGGCGAACGGTTCGAATATGTGCTGTGCAGTACGATCCCGTTGGATTTTTCAAAATCTTTTACCGCATAGTTCCGGTATACAGAACCAATAAATTTTTCCGCAAGATCCCGGTAAAATGCCGCCTCCTCATCATATAAGTATTTTGCCATCTCAAGCATTCCGCACGCTGCAATGGAGGCGGAGGAAGAATCCCTCGGCTGTGCATCACCATCCGAAAACTCCAGATCCCAGTACGGTACGAGATCTTTCGGCAGATGCTCTATATAATATTTACTGACACCACGGAAAATATATTTGTATTCCTCTCTTTTTGTATAGCGGTATGCGAGTGCCGTTCCGTAAATTCCCCACGCCTGGCCTCTCGCCCAGGCAGAACCGTCCCGGTAGCCCTGACAGGTTGCCCCGTGATCCGGATTTCCAGTTACCGGATCAAAGAAAAATGTATGCCAGGTCGAAAAGTCCGGGCGGATCACATTTTCAAGTGTGGTATGTACATGCCGGTCAGCGATCTGACGGTAACTCTCATCTCCCGTTTCCTGTGACGCCCAGTAAAGCAGCGGTACGTTGAGCAGACAGTCTATGATCAGCCTGTAATTTTCCGGCTCTCCCATAGCGCCCCACGCCTGGATAAATTCTCCCTTTTCCTGAAAACGGCTCTTTAACTGGTCTGCCGCAAGGAGCGCCGCTCTTTTTCCCGTCCCGAAACCGGTCAGCTTATAACCTGCGACACAGGATGGTGTATACAAAAATCCCATATCATGATGATCCACACAGATCTTCTGCTCGATCCGGTGCAGGAAATCCTGCATCTGGATCTCTGCCGCCTTTAACAGAACGTCCTCCCCGCCATATTCATAGGCAAGCCAGATCTCCCCCGTCCAGAATCCCGTCGTCCACTCCACGTTGTCGATTGGACGGTAAAATCCATTTTCACTGTATGCATTCTGAAATTTTGTCGTAAATTCCGGCAGAACACGCTTTACCTGCATGCAGGCAGATGCCAGCGCATCCTCGCGCTCCTCTTTTGTGACTGGCATGACGCCTTTTAAATTATTCTTTGTCTTCTCTGATAACTGCATATTCTTCCCCCATTTTCTTTTCAACAATGATTTTTTTCCCTTTCACCGGCACACAGAGGCGAAACTCCCTGATTTTCTCCGGGATGTGCAGTGTCCAGTAATATCCATCCTTCTCTGCCGCATCGATATGTACCCCCGCGATCTCCTCGATCAAAATCGGGACCGGTGCAGATGCCCAGGGGTGGCACAGGCTGGTATTCCATTTCTGGTCTTTCCCCCATGCCTCAAAACAGGTCGTTGCACCCTCGCGCAGCATGTTGACCCATCCGTGTTCCCCCTCATTGACCAGCAGCTCATACACCGTATCGTACTGTCCGCGTTCTGCGAACACACGCAGTACAAAATAACTCAGCATCACGCCGCAGGAAAATCCCTTCTGTTCCATAAATGTCAGTATTTTCTGTTCATCCGCTTTGGGAAGTAAATGAAAGTACATCGCATAAACATTCGAATGCAGTGCCGCGTGGCTGCTCGTCTCGCTGTCCGCTAAAAGTCCTGTCTTTTCCCGGTAAAAAGCGTTCCGGTATGCTTTTTTAATTTCTTTCGTCTGATACGGCATTTCCCTTCCACAGATCTCTGCCAGCGTATTCTGTGTCTCCATCGCCCCGATGTAGAGTGCATTGATCACATTATGGCAGCCCAGCGCCACCACAGGTCTCGTCAGTGGAAAATCATATCCATCCCGCAGATTTTCCGGCCAGTCCACAAGATTCCATTTGTCAGCGACCTGCTCTAACAGACCGTCCTCCCTCGCATACTGCGAAAAATGTTTTAAAATCCCATCTGCGATTCCATAATAACGGTCCACCGTCTCTTTCTCCCCGGTAAAACGATAATACAGCAAAAGGAGCTGCGAATACAACAGTGAAAAATCTGCAATCTCCTGCATCAGGCCGCCCGGCGCAACCGCAAGCAGTCCCGGACAGACCCTCGCTGTCTGTGCAAACTGATCGATGCATTTTAACAGCATATCCGTCTTTCCGGTCAAAAGTACCTGCGCGTGCGCCGTCACGACCGCATCCCCTAAGTACTGACCTTTTTCCCTCGTCGGGCAGTCCACATAATTCTCCTGTGTTCCAAGACGCACTGCATTTTTGCAGATTTGAAAAATATTTTCTAATGTTTTCTCCTCTGTCTTTAACTCACAAAGTGATTCATCCATCGGATAATGCCTTACCAGAAAACGGATATCCGACAGTTTAACGCCCCCGTCCGGCACGATCTTAACATACCGGAATCCCTTGTAATCATACGGATCAAACTCACATCTGCCATCCGCCAGCGTCCAGATTTCTCTGTAACAGCAGTTGCACCGCATATCATAGCGCACACTGCCCTTCCCGTCCAGTTCCTCCCCGTAAAACAACTTCACCTGATCGCCGTCTTTCCCCTCCGCGGTGAGCAGGATCATGCCTGTGATCTCCTCGCCCGCATCCAGAAGCATCGAACCATCGGGATCTTGTCTTATCACGGACGGTGTGATCTGATGTATGTGACCGTTATGATCTGCACACTTGTGCTCTAGCTTTGCCGGTTCCAATGGCTGTAAGGCATCAGAGTGCAGCTTTGTCGGTTCTAGTGGATGCTCATTACCAGCGTGCAGCTTTATAGTCCCCAACTGATATTCCATGTAAGAGAGCATCTCCGTTGGCTGCTTCGTTAGCGTATAATCTGCCCACACCGCCGGAACGGGTTTCTCCCAGCCGTCCGCATCAAACCCGGTATTTTTCCACCCATACGGGTATTTCCGGCTGTCAAAATTTTCCAAAAACTGTGTCTCGTATCCGACTGTCTCTCCCTCATAACAATCCGTTTTCAAAAAGCAAAAAGAAACCGGTATCTCCTTTCCCTTTTCATCCCACAGCTCCGCCGCAAAGGCAAAACGCAAATCCCCGCTATTCCACACACGGTTCACAAGTCCCTGATAATACAGATGGAGTGCCAGCACATGCTCCCCGGCAGCAAATGTCCCCAGTTTCAAAACATTGTAATAATACTTCGTATGATATGCCGCGGCAGGTCCTTCCCCCATAAACGCTCCATCCAGATATGCCTTATAATGGTCATCGGCTGTGACCTTACAGAAAATCTTCTGTGCACGCTCTAAAGTAAAATGCCCGCGCACAAACACATGGACATTCTGAAATTCTGCCGTTTTGATGTCTTCAACAGACGGCTGTACCTGTTCCTTATGAAACAGATTAAGGGGCACAGCATCAGCAAACTCCGGTATAGTGAGCCATCTGGCATCCCACGACTCGTTTTTCTTAACTTCCTCTCCCATATTTTCCCCCATAATATATTTTCCAATAAGTAAGCAAAAACAGGGCGCCATGTGACGCCCTGCCAGATTTTTACTTATTCTTCTGACACTTCCTCAACTTCAAGTCCCAGTTCTTCCAACTGTTTTTTATCCACGATACCAGGTGCCTGTGTCATCAGACAGGATGCATCTTTTACTTTCGGGAATGCAATGACATCACGGATGGAATCTGCGTGTACCATATGCATAACCAGACGGTCCAGTCCATAAGCTAATCCTGCGTGTGGCGGAACACCGTATTTGAATGCATCTAACAGGAATCCGAACTGCTCATGTGCGCGTTCTTTGGTAAATCCAAGCACCTCAAACATCTTCTCCTGAATGTCATCCTGATGGATACGGACGGAACCACCGCCAAGCTCTGTACCGTTTAATACGATGTCATATGCCTTTGCACGCACACTGCCCGGATCAGAATCGATCTTGTCCCAGTCCTCTTCCATCGGCATGGTAAACGGATGGTGCATTGCCATAAAACGGTTTTCCTCGTCAGACCACTCTAACAGCGGGAACTCTGTTACCCATAAAAAGTTGTACTGGTTTGGATCAAGCAGATCTAATTCTTTCGCAAGTTCAAGACGAAGCGCTCCAAGCACGTTCCATACAATCTTATTTTTGTCTGCTGCAAATAATAATAAGTCTCCCGGCTCTCCCTGCATTGCAGAAACAAGTGCCTTTAACTCATCCTCTGTCATGAATTTTGCAAAGGAAGATTTGTAAGTGCCATCCTCATTCACTGCAAGGTAAGCAAGTCCTTTTGCACCGTAGCCTTTTGCAAACTCAACCAGCTTATCGATCTTTTTACGCGGCATGCCGGCCTGTCCTTTTGCATTGATACCACGGACAGAACCACCATTTTCGAGTGCTCCTGTGAATACGGAGAATCCGCAGCCCTCTACAACTTTGGATACGTCACAGAGTTCCATGCCAAAACGTGTATCCGGCTTATCGGAACCGAAACGGTCCATTGCTTCCTGCCATGGCATTCTCGGCAGCGGCAGTGTCACATCCACACCGATTGCTTCCTTGAAAATATATTTGAGCAGTCTCTCGTTGACATCTAATACATCTTCCACATCCACAAATGCAAGCTCCATATCTGCCTGTGTAAATTCCGGCTGACGGTCTGCACGAAGATCCTCGTCACGGAAACATCTTGCGATCTGGAAATAACGGTCATAACCGGAACACATTAAAAGCTGTTTGTAAAGCTGCGGTGACTGCGGCAGTGCATAAAAATGTCCCGGATGGACACGGCTCGGTACCAGGTAATCCCTTGCACCTTCCGGTGTTGATTTACATAACATCGGAGTCTCGATCTCAAGGAATCCCTCTTTCGCCATAAAGTCACGCATCAGATATGCAACTTTGCTGCGGAGCATCAGGTTCTTCTGGATATCCGGTCTGCGCAGGTCTAAATAACGGTATTTTAAACGGACTTCGTCTTTCGTCTGGCTGTTCTCCTCGATCTGGAATGGAGGTGTCTCTGCCTCGGATAAGATGCGGATATCGGTTGCGATCACTTCGATATCACCAGTCTTTAAAGACTCATTCACTGCTGCGGAACGTTTTTCAACTTTTCCGGTTACCGCGATCACATACTCACTTCTTAAACGCTCTGCCTTCTCATATCCCTCTTTGCCGACGCTCTCTTCATTAAATACGAGCTGTAAGATACCCGAACGGTCTCTTAAGTCGATAAAGATCAGACTTCCTAAATTTCTTCTCTTCTGTACCCATCCCATGACGGTTACGGTCTCACCGATATTCTGATTTGAAACCTCGGTACATCTATGGCTTCTGTGTAAGCCTTTCATTGATTCTGCCATTACTGCAAACCTCTTTTCTTTTACTTATTAAAAAATTCTACGACCTCAAAGAGATTGTACTTTTATCCAATATCTATTTATTGAAGTATTCTACAATCTCTTTATATCCCTCGGCGTCTAATTTTTCCTTCTGGAATTTTTTATTCTTGTTCATGCGGACAACCAGCACCTGTTTGCCTGCCGCACGTTCTTCCTGTGCCTTTCCGATGATCTCGCCGAGCTTTTCTGCCGGGCATCCCTTTTCAATCAGGTATGCAACTTTCGGACGCTGTGTCGGAACCGTAAATCCGCTCTCCATCAGAAGAAGGATGATACGCTCAAAACCGATGGAAAATCCACATGCCGGCACATCCTGTCCGGTAAATTTTCCAACCATCTTATCATAACGTCCACCGCCTCCACAGGCTGCGCCAAGCTCCGGCATGGAGATCTCAAAAATGGTTCCGGTATAGTAGCTCATACCACGAACCAAAGTCGGGTCAAATACCATTTTAAAGGAAGCCGCCTTTGCACCCTCCACAGTATCGATGATCTCTAAAAGATTACGCTCCACCTCAGGATCTAAATATCCCTCCAAAGTCTTTGCAAGGTATTTGATGCCGTTTTCTGCTTCCTCAACACCTTTAAAAAGTGCAAGATATTTCTCGATCGACTCTTTTGCATAGCCCTCTTTTTCAAGTTCCTCTGCCACACCGTCAAGTCCGATCTTGTCCATCTTATCTAAGATGATAAATACAGTATCGAAATCTTCCTCTGCAAATCCACTGTATGCTGCCATCGCCTTTAAGATCCGGCGCTCATTGATGCGGATCTCGAAATTCTTAAATCCGAGTTTCCCGATCGTTGTAGTCGTTGCTAAGATCAGCTCAATCTCTGCAAGGTTCGTCGGCTCTCCGATAATATCGATGTCACACTGCATAAACTGACGATAACGTCCACGCTGTGGGCGGTCAGCTCTCCAGACATTTCCCATCTGAATCGCCTTAAACGGAGATGGAAGATCATTTGCATTATTCGAATAAAAACGAACTAACGGAACAGTCAGATCATAACGCATACCAAAATCAACTAAATCCGCTTCTTCTTTTGCTTCAGCGACTTTCAGCTTTTCACCGCGCTTCATTACCTTAAAAATCAGTTTTTCATTTTCTCCACCCTGTTTATTGCTCAGGTTTGCAATATTTTCCATACAAGGTGTCTCGATCGGCGTAAATCCGAAACTGCGGTAAGTCTCTTTGATGACTTGCTGCACATAATCCCGGATCTGCATCTCCTCCGGTAAAATATCTTTCATGCCGTTGACCGGCTTTTTACTTAATGCCATGAAATTTCCTCCATCTTCTGTCTGAATATCCTTTGCCTATTATACGTTTCACAGTTGTATACGTCAAGAACTGTCCTGTGTACAGTACAAAAAATCTTATTTTTATGTTACTTCAATGTCATTTCGTTAAGTTACAGGGTTAGCCCCTAACTGGTGGTCTAATCCAAATTTTTTCAAAAAAGTTACCAAAATTGAAGAGTTGTCAAAACAGTACCTGATGAACACCACTACTTTGAAATCCGTTTTCAAAGCAGTCTATGGAATGCCCATCGCTTCTTACATGAAAGAATACCGTATGAAGTTGGCATCGAATATGCTGTTGCAGGAAGATAAATCTATTTCGGAACTTGCCGCCGCTGTGGGATATAAAAGCCAAAGTAAATTTACATCGGCTTTCCGAGATATATTTCAGATATTACCTACTGCATATCAGAAACTGTATCGTAATCAATAATTTTAATGCAAAACTGCACCCACAATATCCCTGAGTGCAGTTTTGTGTCAATCAATATTCTAATGTTTCTCCATTAAGTGGAATATCAAGAACAAGTATCCTATACAAATGCACTTTCCTCTTTTGCTTTCCGCAAATCTTTTAACACTGTTCCTATATCTCCCAAAATAGCAATCCCCTTATCTTCAATGAATTCCGGCAAAAACTGATATTCTGAATTTACGGAGATATAATATGCATCTTTCAAGCTGTTTGTCAGTTCCCAAAACGGCTCCTGTATAAACATCGGTGTCATGCGCCCTACTCCAAGTTCTATCAAGAGAATTTTTCTATCTTTGTTCTTTTGAATGTATTTTGAGATTTTCTCATATTCTTCTTCGTATTTTTTCCCTTGCAGAAAATTCCCATATCCTCTTACCCACGGAAACATTTCCGCACCACAATGAGGGCAGCGAGGAATCAGTTCATCCGGCACCATTGTCCCCTCTCCCATAGCCGCAATCATATCTGCCACAGGTTGTACGGCATCCCATGTTTCATCCTGACAGCACTGGGAACACTGGAAGAAACGATGATCTCCCTGAATCTCACTGACCTTTTCTTCCGGATAAATCTTTACAAACTGTGTATCCTGATTAGTCGTTAAGATATGAAAATCCTTTCCCTGCAAGATTCTATCCAAATCCAGATATGGCTCTCTGATAGGGGCATTTTGTGTAGTATTTAAAAAGGTTGCCACATATCCCCAGTGTTCATTTCTTGTAGAAAACCGATGCATCATTCCGCTAAAAGCACCTTTGAATCCATACTTATCTGCAAATTTTCCAAAATGCTCACGAAAAGAAGGGGTATCACTATAATAAAAGTCACCACCTCCAGCCGCTGATAAACCGGATGCTCCGCCTACTATGATACACTCTGCCTCCTGCACTCTGCGAACAAATTCCTGAATCTGTTCCTCATAAGGAAGTGGTTTTTGTTTGCTCAACACTACAGCAGTACCGCCGGATGCATAGGTACTATAGTGTCTGGAATAGTTCATTTGTGTTTTCATTACCAAATTTTCATAACAGCTCATTTTTTTCATTCTCCTATCTCACAACTGTAATATCTTTAACCATCTTACTTAGTCTATCCTTCCCTTTCTGATTTCCTTTAACGCTACCGTAAGATTACCATCCCTGTCTCTTATACACATCTCCGAGCCCACGAGACGGACTCCTATCTCGT
>OJQJ01000623.1_pt1 | contig 24335 bp, 24 predicted proteins | sample 1598671 | NCBI WGS metagenome assembly OJQJ01 (sample SAMN03922499, study PRJEB24848) | human gut metagenome | isolation source: stool sample | host: Homo sapiens | place: Germany | collected 2011-11 | reverse complement strand
TTCGAGTATGCACGTAAGTTGCTACAAACCAGTGTGATGCGCAAGCTGCATTGATGTGCATTGATAATATTTTTCTCATCTATGCAGGATAACCTACTGATTTATAGATATTTGCATTGATGCATAGATAAAATGAGTATTATTAAATATATGAATTCTTTTGATGTTGTTAAATAGTGTATATAATTGTATATGCAATTTAACACACTCAAAAGATTTCGTTGGTAAATATAGGAAAACATCTATGCAATCAATGCACAAGCAATGCATCTTATTGACGATCAGTAAGTTACAGTGAATTGGTGATCTATGCATCAATGCAGTTTATCAATGCAGGACCGTGAATTGGCAATCTTAGATTCCGAGAACCAGTAATTTGCGGAATTTTGTGGGGTCGTGATTCGCTAGGTCATCTTGATGGGTAGAATTTGGGGATGCTGGGGATAATGCTTACCTTTGCCTCAGAAACCAAATCATTTTTGCGCATGAATAGTATCCAAGCGAATTTATATAATCCCTTTTACGGGGAGGAACTGTACACCCTGTACAAGGAGAGGTTCGGGCATACACCGCTCTTCACGGAACCGGGGCAACTTCGGGAGGTCTTCGACAACTACGTGATGTGGTGTCGCAACCATCCGATCGAATCGACCGATTACGTGAAGAGCGGTGTCATGGCTGGACAGAGTTATGTTGTACGAAAGAAGCTGCTGGTAACGGAATTCGGCTTTACCCAGTTTCTCGGCACTAGCTGCGACTATCTGAATTCCCGTGAGCGAGTTTACAAGGAGCAGCACGAGAAATACCAAGATGACGAATCCCTTGCGTTCCTTGAGGAAATCCGGGTGATCCGTCAATGGATCAGAGATGACATGGACAAAGGTGCATCGGTCGGATTGTACGATCCTAACTACATTTCGAAGCTTCGCGGGCTTAAGGCATTGAGCGATGTCACCAGCAACGACGAGAAGATCACTGGCGGGCTGCGTGTTGAAGTTTTAAGCAATGATACAGCGAAACGTATGCAAGCACTTGCGAAAGTCGCTAAGAAGCGAGAAAAACACGGTGACGATAAACTAGAGGACCCGAAGGAATGAAGACAACTTACGTATTCGACAAACTCCTAGAAGCCACGGTCGATCCGGATGTCCGGGGCGTATCCAGCAGAGGCGGCACACGATCATCCAAGACATGGTCGATGCTTCAGCTTCTCTACATTATGGCTAGGGAATCGGAAACACCGCTCCTCATCTCCTGCGTTACGGACACGATGCCGGGCATCAAGCGAGGCATGTTCCGTGACTTCAAGCGTATGCTACAGGATGAGGGCCTGTGGGACGACAAGTGTATGAATCTGACCGATTCGATCTACACGCTGGAAAACGGGTCACAGATCGAATTCTTCGGATGCGAGGATTCCTCGAAGGTCTTCGGTCCAGCCCGCGACATCCTGTTCATCAACGAGGCGCAGCGTGTCCCGTTCGAGGTGTTCCGGCAGATGGCTGTGCGTACCCGGCTGATGCTCTACATCGACTTCAATCCTGTCAAGAAGTTTTGGGCACACGACTACTTCAAGGGACCGGGGATGGTCGAGATCGTGAGCACTTACAAGGACAATCCGTACTTGACCCCCGAGCAGATCGAGGAGATCGAGCGAAACAGGGCTGACGAGAACTGGTGGCGAATCTTCGGTCTCGGAGAAACCGGAGGAGTCGAAGGACTCGTGTATCCGGATTATGACGTGGTCCCCGAGTTCCCTGCCGATGTTACGGGACAGTGCCTGGGTCTTGACTTCGGATTCACCGGAGACCCCACAGCCATCGTGCGTGTCGGCTTCAAGGGAACCGACCTGTACATCGAGGAGCTCGAATACCGGACAGGCATGGTCAACTGGGACATCTCGGAAGTTCTCCATGACCTGGGATTCCACAAGACGTACACCATCGCGGATTCCGCAGAGCAGAAGAGTATCACCGAGATTTCCCGGCTGGGCTGCAAGATCATCCCTTGCATCAAGGGCAAAGGATCGGTGGTTGCAGGGATCAGCGAAGTCAAGCAGTTCAAGTTGCATGTAGTCGCAGGATCACGGAACGTGCAGGATGAGTTCGACCAATACTCGTGGACTCTCGACAGGATGACAGGGATGTACGACACCACGAAGCCGCAGGACGCAAATAACCACGCTATGGACGCTATTCGTTACGCAGTCGACTATCTTATAACCAAGTACCGTCCGGGTGCTAAAAATCAAAGGAAAAATGGGTAAATTCAAAAACTTCAGAAGCTATGTAGCTTACCGGTTCGCAAGACCTTTCAAGCGTTTCTACGGATTCGCGAAACGCAGGATCAGCCGCAAGCAGAGGATCATGTCCCTGCTAAGTCTCTCTAATCTAAAGCCCGATGCCGTGATGGCTATGTCGCAAGATGAGCGGGCGTTGTTGGATGTCTTTGCAAAATTAATCGTACCTTCGCACCTAGTAACTCGGAAGGGTCGGATCATCCGCGCCATCCCACAACTTGAGGATGTGGAACTGTGGCAGATGATCGAAGCCCGAAGAGCGGAGACAGCGATCGACCGCATCAAGGGATGGTGCGGATACGTTCCGGAAACGGTAGCCGACATGATCAAGTTGTCAAAGTTTATTGAATCCGAGTTTCATCGTGCCGACCAGCTAGAGGCTGCGCTGCTTCCACGAGGCGGGGGTAAAGCGGACACCAGCCCAATAGCGGAAGCAAAGAACATCTTGGGTATGGTTCAGATGACCGCAGAGTTGATGTCGTGCTCCTTCGAGGAAGCCAAGAAGATAAACTACTCGGATGCCATTCTCGCTATCAGCAGACGGCATGACGAAGTAGAGAGAATGAAAACTAAAACTAAATAATCGATTATGGAATGTAAAAAGTACGAAATTATTGAAGATGGTGGACGCAAGCGAATCCGGTCTCTCCGTGATTTCACGGTGCAGGACCGTCACGTATGCGTCGGTGATCTTGGTGGCTACGTCTACGACGAGCGGACGTTAGCACAGAAGGGAAATGCTTGGATTTTCTCCGGATCATTGGAGTATCCCGGTATCCACGTGATTGATGAGGCTATCGTGGACATGGGCAGCAACGAGGCGTTCGCCAACGCAGCCCGCATGAACCGCGTGCTCATCCGAGGCAACAGCCGGATCATGGGTATGATGCAGTTCGTGTCATCTGCGACTTCCGAGGTTACTCAGACTCCTGCGATGTACGAGCAGGGCTACTACGAAGGTTACGCTGGCGTACCATATGAGGCGGCAGCACGTGAAGCATCGGATAAGGTGCGGTCTAAAGTGATGGTGTGGAGCGCAGGTGCTGGTAAGGTTACCCTGCCTAACGCAGAATACGAGATCATGTGCAACAAGCTGGACGAGGATGGCGTGACATTGGCTACTACCGCATGGAGAACAGGCGGTCCGGACGTAACGATCGATCTGTCGGATGCACCCGCATTTGTCCTTAACGTCCGCAAGAAAGCAGGTGGAGATATCACGCCAGCAGACATCACAGCAGCCGGATTCAAGATTCAAGGATCGGTCCTGTCAAAGATGGACTTGAATGATGTCACTATGTCAGTTACGTATGACAGAGCGGCTACTCCGGGAACCGCGCTGAAGGTCTTACACGCGAATGACTTAAAGTCTGTTCTTGATACTGCGGACATCCGCATCTCGTACTCTGCCACCAACGCAGCCACGATCCTCACGAATTGCGAGCTATACCGGACAAACGTATCTGTCGTAGCGAAACCGGGATTTATCGTGCCTATTCTTGGTAAAATTATTGACACAGAACTCGTGTCAATAGACTCTACTTTTAATGGCGGGTATACATCTGCACCATCTCGGGAAATATTGGACGTTGCCGACTGTAAGGTTTTGGCATTATCCAGCGGGACTATCCCCAATATTAGTGAATTCATAAGATCCGGTAAACTCGTATTCCGGGGATGCAACGTTCCTGTAGGTATCTTCTATTACGATCGCAATCCGGGTGGAAATGTCTACGAAGGCATCGACTTTACGAAGGCTTCCGAGCATCTTGGCAAGACTCTGCCGAAGCAGGGTAAGACGATCCTCGTGTCATCCACGGTAGAAGGGATGTACCGTCTGTACCGTAACGCAGATGACAAGGTATTCGGGATGCTGGTGCAGGATTACGCCTCTGTAGAGAATATGGGATACGGGGCATTGGAGTCATCCTACGATTCTGTCGTGTACTCTGACTGCGTGCTGGACGGTGTGTTCAGCATCATCGGATGCAATGTATTCGGAGGAACTCTGGGAGGAGCTAGCAAGGTTCAATCCACTGTCCAGGATGCTGTAGAGATCAACGGTAACTTCCGCATCGAAGGCAACGCGCAGGTCGTGGATACACCGCTGAAGGGAACCGGGTATATCGGAGGTAATGCGGAGTTGAAGAACGGCAAAGTAGAAGGGTACATCTATATGCAGGATAATGCGAAGTACATTCCTGCGAAAGTAGCGAATCCTGCGATTCTTAAGTATGTGATTATGAGCGGTAACTCAAAGGTGCTGAAACAACGGGACGTATCAAATAACCACGTTAAAATGGAATTATGTGATAATGCCGTCCTTGATTCGGTAGCTACTAGTACGGACCGTGGATTATTAAGAATGTCAGGTAACGCCTACTACTCGTGTAAGAATGGCACAGCGATTTCTCCGCTTGTTCTTGGTACTCTAGAGATGAAAGACAATGCTAAGATTGTTGGCGCTGTCTTGACGGTTCACGGAGATGTAGAGTTGGTAGGAAACTTCAACCTTTCCGCAGGATCACGAACAATCTACGGAAAACACCGCATCTCCAGCCTCGATGAAGTGAATAAACCGGAAGTACCACCTATGAAGAAAACTTGGTGATATGGGAAAGAAGTATTCAATTAATTCAGAAGGATACATCGTAGCCGAGAGAGACATCTACTCTCTCGGTGGATTTATCCCTAGAGGTTCGGTAGGCGGCAAGGTCGCGTCCGAGAAGCAGCTGTCACAGGATGGCGAATGCTGGCTGAACGCTGGTAATATATCGAATCGTCCGGATATCGTAATCAAGGATAACGCGTTTATCGGTAATTTCTTCGCGTCTTCATCAAAGGTTCACACAGACGGCATTACGGAGTTTAGTGGGAATACAAAGATACCCGGAACGATACTTGTACGTAATGCTGCAGCAGATACTAAAAACAATGTGTTCATCAAGGATTCGTTTATCGGAATATCTATGGACATAATTTGCGGACCTGCTACTAATACGAAGAACTTCCCTATGGAGCAAGGACAGTACAACAAAGACGCTCCTAAAGGGACTCTATTCACTAGCTCTACGATGAAGCTAGATGCGGCTAATTGTGTCAGAAATAAGGCTACGCTTAGAATAGGCGAAGACACCTATGTGTACACGCCACCGGGATATAATGCTAGAATATTTTGGGCGTATTACGATTTTGCAAAAGGAGCGATAGCATATGCCGGGGAAAACGAAGGGGTAACATCCGCATTGTATAAACTATCGCACCCGGTGTATAATATTTGCATGATTATGTTTGATAAGGATCCTACATTGACTCCGGCTAAACTAGCGGCAGCAGGTGCGAAAATTATAGGTCATGTTAGCGATTCCGTGATAATGGATATAAGACCCGAATCTGCATCCGGGACATACGTGATGGACGGTTCTAAATTCATAATGCCTACCGATAACTTCGGTTTTAACGTTACACAGATACGGTTCCTTGCTGGCGAGTTGATCAACACGACCATGTACACGAAAACAGACCGACAGGATTATAAGCCCTACGGTTCTTTCCATAACGTGAAGCATCTAGAGTATACCAAGTATATATCGGATAGTAGCAGAAACACAGCTACCCGTGACAGGTTCATCTCGGCTTACGATTGCCCTTTGCTAAGAGTTGACGAGACCACTTATAATACATCACTGACAGCTAAGGGAAGTCTGGTGCTTCGCAGATGTATCGTCCCGAAGGCTGTGTTCACGAGCAATATCTTCAACGGTGACGTCTATGAGGACATAGACTTCTCGTATGCACAAGAACATCTAGGCAAGGCGTTTATCGGTAATACTCTTGCATCAAGTCACAGGCAGGGGCTTTATGCAGCATCTTTCAACAACAGAATTGTCGGATTCGTCAGCAGACCGGAAAACGCGGCTGATGGGGCTTATATAGGTCCGGACGCAAAAGACGACCCTTTGGACGGGTCTGTTATCGAGCAGGGAACGTATAACAATACACTTGTAGGTCAGTATTACGAAGATATTAAGACTGACTTTTCCAGCCGTGTGAGGACGCGCGTTCCTTTTTCCACTGAAGGCGCCTATCTCCCGACAATGCCTAGCGGCTTTAAGATTACCGTGGCGTGCTATCTGGACGAGAACTTTATATTGGCTGATGCCAAAACGGACCCTACATCTGTATCCTCCGACTACCAGTATTTCGTACTAGCCTTCGGAAAGTCAGATAACAGCGCCATCACGCCTAAAGACTTCGCAGCCCTTAACCTGTATATCCGCTCTTACGACTATTCTTCTGTACCTACTATTTCGGGGAGTGGATTAGTAGGTGAAGGATGCAACGTTCGCGGAGATGTCGAGGTGATCGGGCAGTCATATGTGAACCGTGTCCTTGATGTTAACCTGTGGGAACGAGGCACGACAGGAGCGCAAGCCCCTACATGGGAAGAAGCCAAGGGATCACAGGTTCTTCCTCACCGAGTAAGACTAGTGGACACTATAAGGGTAAGACCGGGAGACACCGTTACCTGTAAGGATGCGTATTACGTAGAATGCAATGCCTTTGACGGGAATGGACAATTCTTAAGCAGGTCTGCTTGGGTGAAGAGTTACAAGGTTCCAGAGAATGCATCGTTCCTGGGTCTCGTACTAAGACTCGTATCGGATGGGTACATGGACGAATCCGATATACAGACAGCCGAGGTGCGCTACGTTACGGAATTCAAGAAAGCCCGTTATATCACTAACGAGATAGATCGGAAAGACCCCAGCGATATCTTTTTAAGTCAAGACGACTGGCAAGTATCTCGCATTAGCACCGGATCGGGATCTGTTGGTATAAATTATGATTCATTGAAAGGCGAGTCGGATAAATGGTGCATCCTCAAACGACCGATTAACTCTGGTAATTCATGGACTATCACATTAGGCGACAGTGTTACTTATACTGCCAACTATTCTTCGTGGAGCGCCTTAACCAAATTACTAGGCTCCGGGATTAAAGACAATGCGGCATTAACGGGTCTTGAACTCAAAAAGAAGGACGACAACATAGTAACTCTGCTAGATGTACCTGCGGGCAGGTTTGTAGTAGAATACGTTCCCACCCCGCGAATCGTGAAACCTTACGGTTCCACAGGCATCGCAATCCAAAAGACAAGGGTGCGCCTGTATGATAACGCAGTTCTGTCCCTGCAATTGGCAAGCGGACAGGATGTGGTCTTGAAGGACAACGCGGTAATGGGTAATACTCCCGGTGCGTGTGTATGTGGTAACGGTCATGGTGACGCAATAATCAAGAAGCCATGATATTCAGCGATATAGTAAACTTCATGAACGAGGAAGCCGAGAAGATCGGGCTTCCTCTCTACTTCGGATCGGACGATAATCTGAACGAGCAGGTAAACGCCATAAACGGCATGTTCCTTACGTTCGATGTTCCGGGAGGCGGGATGAACAAGCTGCCTCCGGCTGTCCGGAAGTACGATGTAGTGCTGCAATGCTTGGACGAGTCACACTATATGACCGATAACTTGCAGGAATTGCTAACATTGGAACGGACGGACTTGTATATTAACCGTCTAATGTCTACTTTTGTGTGTCATTTCGAAGTTGACGGTCTGAGATTCGCCAAGATTCAAGGTTTATACGATTCTCAAAAATCCGGATGGAGGGTGACATTTTCGGTAACGAATGATCTATTAAACTATGGATAAGGAAATTGTAGCGGTAGTTGAGCAGTTGAGAAAGGAGATATTCGATAACTACGTGTCTAAAGGCTTGGTAGCCTCCGGAGACTTCGGTAGGAATCTTATTTTACATGAGAACGGTGACTCCGTAAAACTGACAGCACCGAGGCATGTTATCCAAATGGAGAAAGGGAGGAAAGCCGGGAGTTTTCCTCCCGTTTCTGCTATTAGACAGTGGATCAAAGACAAGAACCGGACAGCAGGAACGGACATCCCGGAAGAGGCGGCATACGCCATAGCCTACGTAATCAAACGGGATGGGATAAAAGTTCCTAACAAGTATAACGGTGGCGGGGTAGTCTCTGACATCATTAATCCCGAAAGGGTGAAGCGGCTGACGCTAGATATAAACAAGATCATTAAAGCAAAAATTCTAACAATATTAACGTAATGAGAGTATCAGTATCGCGAGCTAATATTAACGTGAGGGTCACGGACGGTCAAACGTACACCTGTCCGGGATGCATGACCATATGGAATAACATCCCGTTGAAGATAGTCGTTACAGACCTTCCTACGGACATCATAGTATACTTCTATGTGCAATGCCGGTCATCCCTAAACTCGTTCTACGTGGCTAACCTGGAACCTGTCAACGGCATCGAGATAGACCTGGCATCCTACTTCCACCCGCTCATCCCTGCATTCAATAAACGGATAAGCCATTACACAGTGGAGCTGGCAGTAACTCACAGGGCTAACTTGACTGCTGATGCGAAGACTCAGACGTTCCGGTTGCCGATCATGAACCTAGCCAGCCCGAACAACAAAAATCGGGTAGCTAAAACCGACACGGACTTCCGGGATGGATTGGGTCGCAGAGCACCGCTAGCGCATACGCTGGATGATGATTTCTATATCGACTCCGTTGACCCCGGCTACAGTTATACCGTAGAAGCCATATACCGGGATGGGGGTAAAGAAGAGTTCACATATTCGCAGGGAGACATGATCGCGGATGCGTGCCAATACAAGAAGATCACGCTCAAGAATCCGGACGGGTCTGTAGCAGCCGTTAAGTTCTATCCGGAGGAAACTTTCGCATGTGGGGCTATTACACTGAAATGGCTAAACTCGTGTGGGTCCTACGATGCGATTTCCTGCTATAATTGGAGCACGCAGCCTACGATCACACAGGGCTTGGACGGTGGCACGATAACCAAGCGGGAGCTGACCTGTGTATTCGAGCTGACTGAGGCTAACAAGTTCGCTCTTGATGTACTGTCAACGTCTCCGGACGTGACGGTGCGGGGCTTGGACGGTGTACAATGGGATACCAAGATGCGCTGCTCCTCGACTACAGGGATCAAGTATACGGCATCAGGTCTGGCAAAAACAGCAACGTTAAAATTCCAATACTGATATGGATGTAAAGATTCAGATAAACGGTACATTCTTGGAGGGCTTGACTAAGACGGATGTCAAGCTCTCCATCAATGCGTCATCTCCCTACGCTTTCGGAGAGTCTACCCGTACCTACTCAGCCAACATCAAAGCTCCGAGAAACCAGGTCAACGATGGCATCTTCTATCAGATGCGAAACTTCGGTTACGTGATGCGTGATACGAAGTATGAGGCTAAGATTTACCTAGGTGGGATAGCGATCAACAAGCGGTTCAAGGCTAAGGTGACCTGTGATGAGGAGAGCTACAGCATTGCCCTGTCGCAGTCTGATCTCAAGATGTCGCAGTTGCCGAAGGAAGTCGTGGAGGCTACGCTCATCGACTCGAACGTGGGTAATACCCGGTTCTTCCGGGCTAGCGATCTGATCAAGCAAGCGCTGGGAACCGTTAATCCCGTGACATTCCCCGCTATCGACTACAGAGGCTATGTGCCGGGTCTGATCATCGAGAACAAGGGTCAGATAGGCATCACTGATCTGCTTGTAGGCAAGTCGGTTACCGTGTTTTGGCGATATGCATCAGAGACGGACGATGGCACGAAATATTTCAGAGGCAACGCTCTGGACATCAAGGAGTACGATACCCGGACAGCCATGACAGCACCGGGTGGCGTGACAGAATCAACGGTAGCGGTCGTTACTATGGACAACAACGCATACATTACGCTGGACATGTCTAAAGTAGGCACGGTGCTGAACTATGTGGTTCTAAAGGCGGTGTACAATAATCAGACGGTAGCGGTCTTCCAAAAAGATGGTGAACAGAACGACATTACACAGGTCCGCTACAAGTACATTTCCACGACCATGAATATACCGATCCGCAACTTCTACGGATTCTACATCAGCCGGGATATCAATGATTACAACAGGTTGAATGCTCTTCCGCCATCCTTCATGTCACCGGATGAAGCCGTAAACCTGTCGGGAAAGATAACATCGCTTCAGAATACCGCAGGACTTACACAAGAATTTGGAAACTGCGGAGTATCGGATGCCATAACGTATCTAACCGATATCTGTAAGATATTCCAATGGGGGTGGAAGTTTACACTTACTGAGGATGTCAACGGAAACACGAACGTCAATGTCAACGTGTACAAGCTGATTGCTGACGAGGCGCGCAACGTGGCTCAGAATGGTCCGATAACCTTCAATGATTCCCGACAGGATTGGTCTGACTTTTACCTGTCAACCGACAAGATCGAGGATTCTGAGGGCTTCCCGAACACCGCAGTGTTCAAGATCGGGGATTTCTTCAAGAGTCTACAGGTTTCGAAGGCATCGTTCACCGCTAAGGGTGACATCGTGGAATCCGGTGTGCCATATCCCCAAGATGGGACGTATCCTAGATTCGCCATTCGTAAAGGGGCGGTTGGTTCGGGGTCTACTTGGGTAGAATACTTCAAGTCGATCGAGTACACGCAGTCACTACAGAAGTACTACGGGCTGTTTTCGGACGCATTGGACGTGACAATTAAGGCTAAAATTCCTTATTATCACATCGAAAACAACTATAAGGAGAACGGGATAGTGTGGTTTAAGCAGCTAAATGCGTTCTTTTATGTCCGTTCGATCACGGATTACAACCTTTCCACACAGGAATGTAAGGTAAAATTGACTAAAATTAATCTATTGAGACAGAAATAATGGCAGAAGATGTAACATTACTAGACCTTTCGTTCAAGACGGACGAGGCGGTAGCTGGCTTGGATGCGCTTATCAAGAAGTCGCTCGAACTATCAGACGAGAAGAAGCAGCTAGTAAAGCAGATCAATGCGGAGAAGCTCGCTCTTGCTGGCATCCGTCAGAACTACAAGGATAACTTGCTGGATCAGACGGCATTCGAGAAGCAGTCAGCGAAGTCAGAGGAGGCGATCATCGCTCTTACCAAGCAGCTAAACAACAACAAGGTAGCCACATCGGAGAATGCTGCGCAGATCAAGGCGCACACCACCATCGTAAACTCAGAGGCGGAGAGCGTCGAGACGTTGCGGGCGCAGCTAGCTCTTAACACGAAGGCGCTGAACAAGATGTCGGTAGAGCAGCGCACCAATACTGAGTCGGGGAAACAGATGGTCGCTCAGACCAAGGAGATTTCCGACAGGTTGAAGGAGTTGGAGAAAGGGGTAGGAGACACGCGGAGAAACGTGGGTAACTATGCTGAGGACATCGAAGCCGCCACCGCCAATCTTGGTGGCATGACAGGTGCGACCGGGCAGATGATCAAGGGTATGTCGGGTGGCATTGCGTCCATCAAGGCTTTCAATGCTGCGCTCATGGGGAATCCGTTCGTAGCCATCGCATCGGCTATTCTTGCCGTGATCTCGGCTATCGGTAAACTGATGGATCGCAACAACGAGTTAGCGGTGTCAGTGAAAACCATCCTCGCTCCTATCGAACTTATCATCACGAAGGTGCTTGATGCCGTAGCTGCTCTGTTTGTGGAGATTGTAAAGGTTTTTGAATGGCTGGCAGAAGCCTATATTAAAGTTTACAACTGGCTTGGTTTGATATCGGACGAAACCGTTAAGTCTATCGAAACGGCTAGAGGCATGGCGCAGGTGCAGCGTGATATCTACAATGCTGAGACCGACAATGTGCTGGTCCTCGCTCGTCAGCGCAGGGAGTTGGAGAAGATGAAGACCATCGTAGCCGAGCAGACCAAAAGTCTACAGGAACGTACCGAGGCTGCTGATCGTGGCGTTGAAATTCTGCGGCAGATGGAGCAGGCAGAACTCAGTGTTTTGCGGGCTAAATACGAGCAGATCAAAGCACAAAATGCCCTTTCCTACACATCCGATGAGGATAGGCGCAAGGAAGTGGAGGCGTTGGCTGCGTTGGAGCAGAAACAGGCTGAATACGAGGCACAGAGACGTGAGCTAATCGGTCAGCGTTCCGGTTTCGAGAACACCGAAAGGGCTAATGCGGCTGCTGCTGACAAGAAGCGTGCCGATGATTACGCTAAAGCGCAGAAGGATGCTGCCGAGAAAGCCAAGAAAGCGAAGGAAGATGCTGACAAAAAGGCAGCAGAGACCGCAAAGAAGGTACAAGCCGAAGTTCTCAAGAGCTACGAGAACGGGATCACCGAATTGCAACTGAAAATTCGTGAGTCGAACATAGGCATCGTGGACAAGAAGAAAGCCCTTGAAGACCAAGACAGACTGAACCAAGCGATCTTGGAGAAGGAACGCTACCGTCTCAGTCAAGGGCTTATCACGCAGCAGGAATTCGATAACATCAAGCTGGAACAGCGTATAGCGTTCCAAGAGCAGGTGGCTGAACTTGAGAAGGCTGAGGAGGACAAGAAGAAAGAAGCAGCCGCCATCGACTTGGAAAACAAGCGTGCCATCGAGGAAGAGAACATCACCAGCGACTTTGAGCGTGAGACGCTTCGTCTTGAGCAGCAGTATCAAATGGAAGTTGCCGCAGCCGAGAAGGTCGGTGCTGACGTGTCTCTGATCGAAGCCAAGTACGCTCAGATTCGTGAGAAACGTGAGAAAGAGCTAGTCAATGCCAAGTTGCAGATGACTGCCGACATTGCCGGGCAGATATCCAACATCATGGGGCAGGAATCGGCAGCAGGAAAGGTGTTTGCGCTGGCACAAGCTACGATAAACACATATCTCGGTGCTTCTAAGGCTATTGCGCAGGGTGGTATTTGGGGCGTTGCCCAAGCAGCCATAGTGATCGCAGCCGGATTGAAACAAGTAGCCTCTATCGCTAAGGTAAAAGAGGACGTTCCGAAGACCAACACTAATGTCCGCAAGTACGCTAAGGGTGGTCAGATTTACGGTCCTTCCCATTCGCAGGGTGGCGTGACATTCTCCGGTTCCAACGGTCAACGTTTCGAAGCCGAGGGTGGCGAGAATGTTTACATCCTCAACCGCAGGGCATCCAATGCCATCAATGCGCTGTCTGCTCTGAACATGGAATACGGTGGCAGATCCTTCGGCAACTCCAGCGTGTACAAGTACGCAGACGGTGGCGGATTCGATGTGCTCAGTTCGCAATCGCTTACCAATCTGAACAAGGCTGTCAAGAAGGACGTTGATCTGTCACCCAAGACAATCGCAGCTATCGCATTAGCCTTCGTTGACGGTGTACAGAATGCTCCGAATCCTATCGTCTCCGTACAGGACATTACCGATGTTCAGCAGGGACGCACGCTGGTGGTAGGTTCCGCAACAAATTGAAACGGGAGTATTAGAATTTAATTAAGTAAATAGATACCTTTGCAACTAATTAGGAACAACTATGGTTTTTAACAAATTACGAATTATCGAAGCAGGTCCCACCACCAATTCGTGGGAAGACATAATAAACGGGGAATGGAAAGAAGGTCAGATAATCATCAAGCCGGAATCCCTTGCATCTCTTGTTGCGTTAGGCAATGAGAGACCTATCCATGCTCGTAGATCGCACAATGGTTTGGACATGCTGGACGATTATCTTGGAAGCTTCTCCAATTTTGTGGAGGAAAATGGCGTAGTCTACGCTGACCTTACCATCTCGGAGGCTGCACAGGAAGCCTATCCGAATGAAATCAAATTTATCGTAAAACTTATCGAGAAGGAACCGGAGATGCTAGGCGTTTCCGTCATGGACCTTGACTACAAGGTATATAATGTCGATGAAAATACCTTCGAGGTAATTGAGTTTTTGGAGCTATTCTCGTGCGACTTGGTTGGATTGCCAGCCGCTACGAGTTCATTATTTAGTAATAACAATCAAAATCGTAAATCTATGGGATTTTTTACAAGTTTGTTCTCCAAATTTGCAGAAGAAAAGGCGGAGAAAGAAGATGAAACCAAGCTGGCTGACCAAGTTGTAAGCACAGTGAACGGTGAAAAGATCACCATCAAGGCAAGCGGGGAAGAAGCTGCTATTGGTGATGAGGTAGTAAGAGAGGACGGTTCACCTGTCGAAGATGGCGAAGTTATCGTTGATCTTGGCGAAGAAGGAAAAATCATCCTCGTGATCAAAGACGGAAAGATCGCTGAATTCAAGGAGTACACCGAGGAGGTGAAAACCGAGGAAAAAGTGTCTAAAACTCCGGACGAATTCTCTAGACGCTTGCAGGCTGTTGAACAGTCACTGGGCGAGATCAAGACATTGCTGTCACGTCAGACAAAAACACCTGCCCAACAGGAGCGCAATGACGCTAGCAAGTCTAAACAGTCACCGAACGACAAAACGCAATTGTCTAAGGAGGACAGACGCAAAGCTGCCTACGAAGCTATGCAGAGATATTGCGGAAAGAAGTAATAACTTAACATCTAACAACTTATACGACTATGACATTTACAGATTTGAATAAACTTAACATGGACAGTCTTTCCGAGATCATCTCGTTGACTGTCGGATTGGTAGGGGAGATGCAGAGAGGCGCAACCGTGCTCGCTGGTATCGACAATAAAACTCCTATCGTGACTTTCACTGCCAAAGACAAGGCATTGCGCAAGTCTACTGGCTGTGACGGTAAATACGAATACACCGAGATGGCTGACAAGGTGAAGTACTATGACTTCCAGCCAGTCGAATTGCCTATCGTGGTTTGCTTGCAGGACTTGTGGGGCAAGATGGTAGCTAAAGGAATCCATTTGTCTGACGACTTCAGCGAAACCGAATTGGCGGGCTTCATGGCATCAGAAGTTCTGAAGGTATTGGAAGCTGACTTGCTGCGTTTGGCTTGGTTGGATGGCGACAAAGACGCTGCCGTAGAGTACAACATCTTCAAAAATGGTGGTTTCTTGAAACAGATGACTACAAGTGCAGAGAAAGTTCTTACACTGACTCTTGACACTAACGACACTAACGACACTACAGGAGTTGTCCGCACGATGAAGAAATTGATCGACAGCCAACGTCCGGATCAGAAAGAAAACTCTGAGTTCTTCGTTACATCTAACGTGATGCGTATCTTCAAGGACTTCGTTCAACAGAAGGACAACCACATTGCTCAGATGATCATGATGGACGGTAAACCGGAGTACTACTTGGAAGGATACAAGATCAGCGAACTGCCTCACGTATCTGCGTCAATGATCGCTGACACTACTAAAACAGAAGCGTTCATCGCATTTACTCCGAAAACAAACATCCAAATCGTTTTGGAAGACAGCAATGTCAACATCAAACCGTTCTTGCAGGACGCTCAGACACGTAAGTACTACTCTACTACTGTCTTCGCTGCTGACGTAATGGTGGCTGTTCCGGAAATCATGAAACTCGCAACTAAAGCGGGATAAACTTAAAAACTGAAAACAATGGCATGTCTAACTAAACTCAATAAAGCTATCGTTTTCGGCTGCGCAGGAGGAGCTATCGGTTTGTCCGAGCTTCTCCTCGTAAACAAAATTGACGTACAATCTATCACCGTAGTGGATAACGAGGTAACAGCGATTACCTTAGTTTCCGGAGCAAAAGCTTACGCAGTCGACTGCTACAAGAACGGTGTTAAGATCGCAGAGGCTATACGATCCTTAGATGCAGCCAATGGCATGGAGCAGACAGTAACCGTTACTGTTTACGACAAGTCAAAAGGTGGCGCAAGAATCGTGGATTCCCTGCTTAATGGCAAGTTTGTTGCGTTCGGCAAGCTGAAAGACGGTGGTGTTATAAAGGTAGCCGGAGGGCTGGCTGGCTTGGAAGCCGCAAGTGCTGACTCCGACACATCCTCAGCAGGAGGATTTACTACTGTCACGCTGAAAACTCCGGACGGGGGAAGAGGCGACTCTGTGATGGTGGCAAGCACAACTGCTTGGACGTATCTAAATGCTAACAAAATAACCGGGTAACTATGGGATGTATAAGTAATATTACAGGTGCTATCACCTATGACTGCTTAGGCGGTGCTGTTGGGATTGCCGATTTGCTGCTGATCAACTACTCTGACGTCCAGTCAGTAGCTATCAACGCAGGAGAAGCGACCATCGCGCTGGTAGTCAGCGCAAAACCTGTGAGAGTCGCATCCATCCGGAAGGGAGCTAATGCGACCGAAGCAGTAAGATCAAATGAGAATGCGCCAAATGCGCTGGAACAAACCGTGAACTTTACGGTGTATAAGAAAACAAAGGTAGAAGCCGATTTTGTGAACACCATTATTAATTCTCGACTCGTAGCAGTCGCCAAGATGGTGGAAAACGGGGTTTACCGGATATTCGGTCCAAATTACGGCTTGGAAGTATCGGCATTGGAAGAGTCAGCTAACGAAAACGGTGGATTTACCGCTATCACGCTGTCAACTCCGGAAAACGTGCTGGGAGAACCAAGAGCAGTGATTACGGAAAGTACTTGGAACACATTAGTAGCTAAAGCAGGATAATATGGCATGTATCAAGAAAATAACAGATGATTTGGCTTTTGACTGTAACAATCCCGGTCTGATTGCGGGTATTGTGGGAGTCGAGGAAGCCATTATAATCAACTTCGAGGATGTGTCTAGCGTTTCTGCTACACCATCCACAGGCAGCGCATTGATCACGCTGAAAGCCGGGACGAAAGGCTACACCATCCAATGCGTGAAGAACTCAGTGCAGATCACGGAAGCCGCACGAGCAAACGATAACGCTCCTACCATGTTGGAATTGACCGCAAACATCAAGTTGCTGTCTGCTCTTCCGGTAGTGACGTACATCAACGGCTTGCTCTCCGGATCGTTTCTGCTGGCTGTTAAGACGAAAACTAATCAGTACTACTTGCTCGGAGCGCATTCCCCGCTTGAAGTATCTGACATGGTTACTGACAGTGCAACAGATGGCGTGACAACTGCGACTCTTAAAACACCGGACGGTGCATGCGGTGATTACCGTTACAGCATCACAGCCGAATTGTATAATCAACTTAAAACGAAAGCATAATGGCTAAGAAGAAAGCAACTAAAGATATTCAGCCTGTCAGACAACTTGTCACTTTGACAGACGAAGTAGAAATGTTAATGCTATGCAAGAGCATAACGCATTTGAAACTCGATCCGACATGTCACATGGATCGCAAATATGCGAAGGATTGGTACGAAAAGCACTACATCACAGGCATCCATGCCCGTTACGTGATGAAGCCGGGTCTTACCATCAATCACGTAGGTGACGGAATCGTGTATCGTGCATTTAACTGCACCGATGCCATTGCGGTCCGCATAATGAAGGAAAATAAGGATTACGTAGACTACTTCGAAGACTTGGGCGAGTTCGTCATGCCGGGCGCAGATGTTCCTACGGTGATTCCGGAAGTCGAAGAAGACAAACCTACTGTGATTCCGGAAGTCGAAGAACCGAAGGAAGAGGAAGCACCTGCTGATCCCGAAGCACCGAAGGAAGAAGCTCCCGAAGATGATAAGGTGCTGGAAGACCTTGAGAAAGAATTGAACGAAGAAAAGTAATCAAACCATTTAGTGATGATAGCGCACAAGAAAGTTAATGTAGTAATAGACAGGGCTTTAAAGACGAGCGCACGCACAAATGAGAAAGTTGTGGGATACGGGGAAGGAAACCTGTATCCCCAAATCATTTCTGAACTCATTTATGCGAGCAAAACAGCCGCTCTAAGCACCGAGAGATTGTCAGAGGCAATAGAATGCGAAGGATTCTTGCATGAAGAATTCGCAAACATAGAGAACGCCTATGGGGACACACTGAACGATGTGTTGAATTCCATAGCATACGATATCGCAAGATTTCGGGGTGCTGCGCTTATCGTCCAATACGGAGGTGATTACCGTCCGAAAGCTGTCTACCATGTTCCCTTTGAATATGTTCGTGCGGGGCTGAACAAGGATTATCTGACAAATCCCGTCATCCACAAGTATGTGGTATTCAACAACTGGGAACGTCAGAACATCAAAAGCACGACTCTTGAAAAAACCTCGGTGACTTATCCGGCATTCGATCCGGACAACTTCGCCAGCGAATGCGAGTTTTACGGTGGCATCGAAAACCATCCCGGTCAGTTGCTATACATGAACTTCTGCACCACCAAGCCCTATCCGCTTTCTCCGTTCCACGCGGTCCAATCCGAGATGCAAGCTGAAGCGATGAACTCCACCTACGTGGAACGCACGCTTACACGAGGATTCCACATGTGCAAAATCGTCTCTCACGGTGACTTTACTGACGAGAAGGAACAGGATGAATTCGTAAAGGGTATGCGTGACATCATGGGTGCTGAAGGTGCAGGAGCGGTAGTGATGGTTCGCGATGACAACACGATGATCCCGCAATCCCGTCCATTTATCAAGGTGGATGACTTGGGCACACCGATTGACGCTAACTTGTACAAGGCTTATTGCGAACCATTGAAGAAGGATATCGCTTCACAAGCCTACAACATTCCGATCCCGCTCGTTGATTCTTCTCTGATCTCATTTTCAAATGCCTCCGGAGAGGTGGTGCGAGAGATGCAGAAGGTATACCGTAGGTCAACCGTTAAATTGCGTAACAAAATAAGCCGTGAACTAGCTAGAGTTTTCGATGTTCCGAAAGAATTTTGCGAAATACGAAACGAACTTGAGGAAACTGAAACGGCTACAATAACTAATGTTTAATCGATATGGCTAACTTTGCAAATGTAATCAAGAAATTCCGGGATATCTTTAGCATCGCTGCTGATGTTAAGGACTCCGAGATCAACAAGGTCATCCAAGAAGCCGATAAACTCGACATCAAGCAGGGTCTATGCGGTGACACCTTTATCAAGGTTCCCGCTTCGTTTGGCGGTGGTTTGGATGGCGGAGACATTCCGGATTCGTCTACTTCAGATGACGCCTATTCGCTCACTGTTGACGTGGGCGAGGAGTCTTACGAGATTGTTCCACTGTCCACAATCCTGTGTTATTATGCCTTTGCTCGGTATGTCAAGGACGCTGATCAGAAAAGCACGTCCACGGGATTCAAGATTCCCGGCTATTCGGCATCGGTGATTGTTCCGGACAACTCTAAAAGTAGACGCTACGAGGCAGAAAAAGGGAAAGCGGATGCATTTTTAGAGGACTTCCACACCGTTTACGAAAAGTACAAAGAATCTATAAAACCACAGGAAAACGAGTGCTGCAAGCCTCAAAAATACCGCATATGTTTTATTAACTAACACATATAATTATGAAAAGGGGAATGAAAGAAGACTTGCAGATACTTACAGCTATCGGAATGCTGATTTCGGGAGTTATATTGTGTTATTTGGGCTTCTTTAGGTCCGCTGATGGTTCCATCCACGAATCGGTGCTGTGGTATTTTGCACAATGCTTGATTTGGGCTGGATCGATCTTCGGCATAAGTATCTACGTTCGTGGGAAAATAGAGAGTTATTTCAAAAACTTTAACATCGGTGAAAACCGGAAGGAGGAAACTAAGGATGGTAAACAACACCGATAAGGTAGACGCAATTATTATCCATTGCAGTGCTACACGTGAAGGGCAAGACATAGGCGCAAAGGAAATTGATGCCATGCACAAACAGCGAGGATTCAACGGAATCGGTTATCATTACGTGATCCGTTTGGATGGAACAGTAGAACCGGGTAGAAAAGAAACATCCGTAGGTGCTCACTGTAATACTAAGGGATTCTCCAAAGAATCATACAACCGCCATTCAATCGGTATCTGCTACGTAGGCGGGCTGGACAAGAACGGGAAAGCGAAGGATACCCGCACACCACAACAGAAAGCATCTCTGATGAATCTGATCAACGATATTTGCGCACGCTATCCGATTGTCGAATTGCTGGGACATCGGGATACATCTCCGGATTTGAACGGAAATTGGGAAGTAGAACCAGCAGAGTATATTAAGGCGTGTCCCTGCTTCGATGTGAGAAGCGAGTACGGGCTGCTAAAGAAGGACGTAATAATCACACCATGAGAAAGTACTTGATTATCGCATGCCTGCTGCTAGTAATAGCAGTGGGCTTCCTTTTTAATAAGGTAGAGCGACAGAAGGTCGAACTGGACCGTAAACAGAGTAACATTGAAGCATTGAATATCGAGGCTACGCAGTACAGAACGGAGAGCGGGAAGTTCGCTGAGCAGATACGCTCGCTATCCTTGAAGAAGTCAGAGCTAGAACTATTCAATTCAGACTTGCAGGAGACCGTGAAGGATCTAAAGATAAAGCTACGGGATGTCAAGTCAGCGCACACCGTAGAAACCAAGCTAGAGATTCGTACGGTTACCAAGACTATCCGGGATACAATTCCCGGTATCTACCGATTCGAATACTACGACGGATGGAACAGAATAGAGGGAAGGGTGTCACCGGATTCTACAGAAATTAACAATTCGTCGGTTGACTCACTAGCCGTAATCAGCCATGTCAAGCAGAAACGGTTCCTGTTCTTCCGGATTGGCAAGCCTAAGATACTGACTACCGTAACTAACAGAAACCCTAAAAACAGGCTTCACGTGACATTTTCAGCCAATTTCGACTGATTTGTAAGGTATATAGTATATCCGTAGATTCGAGTATGCACGTAAGTTGCTACAAACCAGTGTGATGCGCAAGCTGCATTGATAGGCATTGTTGAATATTTTTGTATCTGTGCAGGATAACTAACTGATTTATAGATATTTGCATTGATGCATAGATAAAATGAGGTATTATTAAATATATGAAAACAGGTATATTGTAATTATATATTATCGCACACACCATATTTATGTATATTATAGAAAAATCCGATTTTATCAATGCATCACTGCATCGGTCTGATCTGCAGGCAGTTACACGGAATAGATGCCAATTTTCATCTATGCACATCAATGCACGGCATCGCATATTATCTGATTATCAGTGAGTTACAGTGATTTGATAGGTTTTTCATGCTAATAAACGTTAAATACTGAAATTATTTTGTGCAGATTGTTGCAAATTAAAATAAAAGCCGTACCTTTGTCAGCGTAATCGTAAACCGATAATCAGACGTTCAGTCACCTACGATTGGCTGAGGAAATAAGTGTGGTGAACAAAGGACCACTACGGAGATAGACGGGCTCGCTGAATTTTAAAAACCGAAAGCAATGGAGAAAAAAGTGAATCTATGTGCGCTCGAAAAGTTTTATTATGATGCTGTAACGGAGGGCATAGCACGATGCAAGTCAGCCATCGAAGCATTTAATAAGTTTTCATCCCCATTGCGCCTCACAGTGAAGGAGGTATTTGCAAGGCATCTAGTATTAGAGTTTTTCGGAGAAGAGTTTGAATACCCGATAAAAGATTTTATAGTGAAGACTGCCGAACTATACCACCCAATCTACGAGAGGGCTAGGGAAAGAGCGTATGTAGATTTTTTAAGGAATTATAGAAAACCAAAAAAGTTAATTGAGTTTATGGAGAATCAAGAAAAGAAGTTAGAATTGATCACGATCAGCGAAGCTGCTCGTATTTTGGACCTTACCGAGAATGCGGTACGCTACAGAGTAAAACAAGGCTATCTCAATTCCTATCGTAACATGAATGGTGCGTTGAGACTTAGCAAAGCAGAAATAACAGAAAAATATTTAACATTTAAAAAACAGTAATCATGAAAGTAGAAATTAGTATTGACAGAGAAACAAAAGTTTATGAGTTGCAAACCATAGCTGAATTCGCGGCTACTCTAGCGGCTAGAAAAGCGAGCGAAGAAGGATATCCTGCTGTTGCTCCAGCACCTTCATCTCTCGCACCTGCTCCGAAACCGAACATTTCAGAAGACAAGAAGAAGTTCGAGAATTTGACCAAAGATATTCCCGGTGTGAAATCTGAAGAAACCGTAATTGACTCGTCCAACGAGGCAAACAAGGCTGAAGTTATCGTTGATAACAAGTCAGCAGCAGAGGAAGTATTCGAAGGAAACGAAGAAGCCAAGAAAGCCGTTACCGAGATGTCCGAGAAAGAACTCGCTGCCATGCCTACAGACAAACTGGTTAAAATCCTAGTCGAAGTGTACAACGTAGACCCATCCGATTACCCCGGAAAGAACACGAACGCCAAGTTGCGTCGTCTCTTGATGAGCGCATCTAAGGGAGAACTGGAAGCCCCTACCCAAGAAGCGGAAGAACAGACCGTTGAAGAAACTAAGGCAGAAGAAACTAAGGCAGAAGCAGCTAATGATAAGGTAGCCGAAGCAGCCGGGGAAATGCCGTTCGACAAGGAAATCGCTGAGAAACCGGAAGAAAAAGTTGTCACAATCGACATGTGCCGAGACGAAGCCCGCATCAAGATCAAGAAGGACCGTGAGGCTGTTCTCAAAGTATTCAAGTCATGTGGATGCTCGACATTCGCTACTCTGAGAGAAGCCGATTACGCCAAGTTCTACGAAGCCGTAAAAGCCATCTAACATGGAAAAGATAAATCATGGGGAGCGTGACCACGCTCTCCTCTCACCATCGAGTTCGAAGAGATGGCTTAATTGCCCGCCATCCGCTAGACTAGCCGAATCGGTGGAAAACAAGAGCAGCGTGTATGCCGATGAAGGAACGCTGGCACACGAGATAGCTCAGAATGCGCTGGAATTGTGGGACCGAGACTTGTACTATCCGGAGATAGACGAATTACCTGTTCCCGATGACCTAGCGAAAAGCCCTTACTTCTCCGAGGATATGGTAAGACATGTCGGAAGCTACGTAGACTTCGTAGTAAACGAATTCCACGCCATGCATAAGGAAGAAACAGGTGATAATGTAATCGGATATTGGGAAGCTACCTTTGACTTGAGCAAGTATATCCCGGAATCCTTCGGTAGCTCTGATGCTACTCTGCTAAGCCCTACAATCCTGCATGTCATCGACTTGAAATACGGTGCTGGCGTGAAAGTATCAGCACAAAGCAACACGCAGTTGATGATCTACGCTCTAGGAATGCTGAACACCATCCCGGAGGCCCAAAGAGGCGACATAAAAGAAGTACGTATGTCGATCGTACAGCCAAGATTGGACCACTACGACACGCTCACCATGTCAGCCAATGACTTGCTAGTGTGGGGTGAGAAAGTCTTAAAACCGAAGGCTAAAGTGGCTTGGGAAGGTGGCGGAGAACAGAAGATCGGAGACCACTGCCAGTTCTGCCCGCTCAAGGCACAGTGCAGAGCGCAATATGATGCCATCACCAGTGACTTTGATGAGGAATGTGAACCGTTACTCATGACGGACGAGGAAATCGTTGAAATGATCGGCAAAATAGACAGATACCGTAGCTGGATCAACTCGTTCGATCAATTTGTCTACCAAGAGGCTATGAATGGCAAGAAATGGACCGGATACAAGCTGGTGGAAGGACGATCCTCCCGTAAGATCACCGACCCCGACAAGGTTCGCAACGAACTGCTGGACGAGTATCTTGAGGACGAGATCATGAACATCAGCTTGAAGGGCATTACCGATCTTGAGAAGCTATTAGGCAAGAAAGTTTTTGCTGCCCGGTTCGGCAAATATCTTCAGAGTCAGCCCGGTGCGCCTAAACTAGTACCGGAAAGCCATCCCGGAACAGAATATAACTCACTATCTGATTTCGATGTCGAAAGCTAATAAACGTTAATATTTTGTTCAAAATTTGGCAAATTCAAATAGACGTTATATTTTTGCGTCATCAAAGTTAAACAAGTAGTATTAACAACTTAAAAACAAAAATCATGGGAAAGAAATTAATCCTAAAAAATGTAAGATTCTCATTCGTGAGAGTATTCGAAGCGGAAGACCGTTTCAACCAAGGCAAATCAAAGTACGAAGTGACCATTTTAATCCCGAAGACTGACAAGGATAATATCAAGAAGGTTGCAGCAGCTATCAAGGAGTTGCAGAAGGAATACCTTGCGGAACATCCGAAATGCAATGGCAAGTTGCCCGGTGACCCGTCAAAATGGAATCCTATCAAAGACGGTGACGACAATATTGGATACGATGGATTCGAAGGAATGT
>OJQJ01000593.1_pt1 | contig 25364 bp, 19 predicted proteins | sample 1598671 | NCBI WGS metagenome assembly OJQJ01 (sample SAMN03922499, study PRJEB24848) | human gut metagenome | isolation source: stool sample | host: Homo sapiens | place: Germany | collected 2011-11 | reverse complement strand
GTAACTTTCTTAAATGGTGCTGTAAGATAATGCGGAAGAACATAGAAATCAATCAAATCAAGCCCTGCATCATCTTCTTGTGAGTAGTCCTCCGGCTTTTCATCCATTTGCTCGATATATTGGATGCTTGGAGCGCATATAATCGCACCTGCCGATTCACCAATCATCAGTTTTCCCTTTGCCAATTCTTTCTTCAACAGCTCATCCGTTCCCGTTTTACGGAGCTGGTCTATAAGGAAAAAAGAATTTCCGCCGGTAAAATATATCACATCCGCATCTTCAAAAACAGACTGTATCGTTGAATAAGCCTCCGTTGAAATATCAATTTCAGTTACGATTGCTCCCAACTTTTTGAATAATTTTCGAGCCGAGCCGACATAACCGGTGTAGCCTTCACGCAGTGAAGCTGTTGGAATAAATGCGACTTTCTTATTTTCAATTTCTTCCTTTATCAGACTTCCTACACTTGAAAAGTGCGAACATAAAAACAGTTTCATCAATATTCTCCTTTATATATAAATGAAGATTTGCTGCTCTCTATTACTCCCGTGCCAGTTCATATAGGCTGCGGATGGATTCCATGACCGTATGCCACGACAGGTCGGCGGCATAGGAAAACTTCTTCTGATAAGCCCGCCACAGCTTTTCCATGTTTGGGTCGGCCTCAACTTCATCAAAGGCCGCAGGCGCGTCGGCAAGATACTTCTCTGTACCGCGTTTCCTGGCCGTTGCAATGAGCGCCGCACGGAGATCGGCTGGGACGATGCTCTGGCCGTGGAGCTGGCTCAGAATGTGCAGATCATAGAAATCTCTCATGCGGGTGTTGGTGGTGGCGCGGGACACGACAGTTTCCAGCTTCTCAGCCAGAACAGTTTCCAGATTGTACGCCAAAATTTCAATGGAACGATCCTCCAGCATCAGCTTGAAGCTGTAACGCACTTCGCGGGGCGTGATGGCGTCGCCGGTTGAAATGTCGATCTTGAGCGGCGTTATCACGCCGTCAAACTCCGTTTCCATGCTGACACGGATGCCCGGATACTCGGCCTCGTCCATGATCTCGGAAATGCGCTTCACCCGGAACCCCACGCCATCGTCCACCGGTACGGAGATGATGGAGGCAATCATGTTCTCCACGTCCTCGATGCCGACCGTCGCACCCTTTACGGTCGCGTCAATGTCCATCGTGGAGCGGGCGTCAAGGCCGACCATTGCAGCCACCAGCATCCCGCCTTTAAGGATGAACTTGTCCCGATATTCCGAAAGAGAAATGCGCTCCAGAAAGCGCTCCATCATGTAATTGCGCATCAGGATTTGCGCATCTGCGGATTTGTCCTTGGAGAGATTGCGTATCAGGTCTTTGAGCTGCCGTGCAGTCTTAATCATAAGAGTACCTCCAAATACTGCCGAAGCAGTTTTTCAACACGGAACATCTGCGCATAGCGCATCAGCTTCCGCAAGTCCTTGTCTTTTCGTTTTGCGTATTGCTTGAGTGCATCCTGAAAGGTCTGCATCTCGATTCCACTACGGCTGCGGATCAGATCGCAGATGGTACGCTCCATATCATAGACGGGAACCGGGTTGCCAAAGGGCGTGTTCATCGTGACGATCCCCACATCATGCAATTCTTTCTTGATGGTGTAGACCTTGATGCCGTCTGCTTGCAGGCTGGCAGGATTGTAGCCGGTCTTGACCGTGATGGAATACGGATTCGGCTCCCGGTCGGTCAGGTCATGGAAAAACAGCGCGCTCTCATGGGAGAATACAGCCTGCGCACAACGAAGGTGTAGCAGGTACATGGCGTCCGTCCATGCATCTGGCGAAACATAAACGCCATGCGCGGCCTGCTCTACGCCGCGCTGCTTGGCGTAGGCGTAAAACGTGGACTTGGCAATACCGATTTCCAAAACCTGCGCGGTTTTGACGATCCCATTGTTTTGCTGAAAAAGCAGGTCAAGCCGGTCGTAGGCGGTCATGTTATCACTTCCTTCTTGCTAATATTATATCCGAGATTAGCAAGAAAGTAAACAGGGATTTTAGAAAAGCAAGCCGAGGCGTTCGCCCCGGCTTGCACTTTAACTATGAATGAAGTTTTTCATGGCAGAGTTCACGTCTTGCAGCTTGCCAAGTCCCTGCACAGCCAGCATTGGAAGTCCCATCGGGCTGATCAGAAACGCCAGCACAAGGAGGATGATGCCGTTCTTTACGGAGTAGGTAATCAGCACGGCGAAAGCCAGCAGGGAGAGCAGTCCGCTTGCCAGCTTGAACACGAAGCCGGAACAGGACAGCAGCCCCGCGCACAGCCAAACGAACAGGGACAGGATAAGCGACAGCGGCGCAAAGAGAATTTTCAGGATGAACATTTTGCGGCCTCCTTTTCACAAAGTGCGGTCAGCACGTCACGCTCTTTGGCGAGCTTTGCTTCTTCCTTTTCGGTCAGATCACGATCTCCACCCGTAATCTCCATCATGCGGAAATTCTCATAGGCATCCAGCAGAGAATCCAACAAATCTTCGGGCGTAGGGCAAAAGTACACGGTGTTCCAGTCCTGCCGATAGCAGTCAAAGCCCATAACGGTGTAGCCCTTGCTGGTGAGGACAACTTCAAAATCATCATCGCGGGCGAGGTAGTCAGAAAATACCTTCAGCACAATTTCGTTTGTCAGCATGCGTTCCGCAGCTCCTTTCCAAGCGGTCAAATCTCTTTCTGATATTAGATTACTTTGCTCATTAGTGTTTTGCAAGGATGCGGCAAAGTCATACGAATAGTTTTCGCCTTTTGCCCGACATCTAACCATATCACATAATCCTTCTTTAGTACAGCTACCTGAACTAATTTGCTCCAGATGGGAAATATAATGTTGGTACAGTTACAGGGACGGGAGGTGTGATACTTGCAGTTGAATGAAGCCGTCAGCAGGCGTTTGGTCGAGCTGATGCAGGAGCGCGGCATGACGCAGTATCAGCTTTATATGAAAAGCGGCGTACCGAAGTCCACCATCGGCAATCTTGTGAACTGCGCATACCCATCCATGAAGCTGCGGATCATCCACGAGCTTTGTCAGGGATTGGAGATCGACCTGAGCAGCTTTTTTGCCTCGCCGTTATTCGATGAAAATAATCTGGAACCGTAGAAGCTCCGATGCTGTTTTGCGTCGGGGCTTTTGCTTTTGTACGGACAGGGGCGGCGGAATAACCGCCGCCCCTGCGACTTATTTCAGCGCCGCCAGCGAGGAAACGATTTTCTCTGCCGCCGTCCATATCCGTTCCTGACTTTGCTGAATGTCCTCCAGATCGGTTTCGTAGATGCGGCCTGTTTCGTGGGCGCGGCGGGTGAATTGGTTGAGGTTGTTGCTGGAATACCGAAGCAGCGACACCAGCTCCCGCAGCTCTGGAAGATCGAGCTTTACCACATATCCGTCAATCGCCATCTTGCGGAGATATGCCGCCATGTTGGTGGTGCCGAACTGCGCCATCTTCGTTTCAATCATTTCCCGTTCCTGCGGCGTGACGCGGAATTTGAGCTGAATGTCCCGTTTGCGCTTTGCCATCGCTCAGCGCTCCGGGGCTTTGGACTTCGCCGAAATTTTCGGCGAAGTTGTTTCAGGCAGCTTTTTCAGCATATCCCGGACAGAGGTTTTCTGCCGCTCCTGCGCGTAGGCTTTGCGGGTCTGGCTGAGAAACAGATTGACCAGACCGGGATGACTGTTGACGGCCAGATAGCAGTTGCGGTCAGTACCCCGTGCGTCAGGATTGGCGGGGATGGACATGGCGTTGGCCCAAGCCCTGTTGTCGGGAGAATAGCGCCTGTCCCAGTCCGCTTGACAGACGGTGATGGCGAGGATATGAAATGCGCGGTCATAGCCGAACTGCTGCACCACCTGATCGACCACTGCTGCATCCAGCCGGTTATCCCGGTAGTGGTCGCGGATGGCGGCTTCAATCGCTTCCTTGCAGGCTGCGTTCGCCTGATTGGAAGCGCGGTAGGCCGCAAGCTCGTCATGCTCTCTGGCGTAGGCTGCCGGGTGCTTGTAAACGGGGAGATTTTTCATTATCGTGCCTCCATTTCTTTTTTGTGGGGCTTTTCCGGTGCGCCATGAACAGGCGACGCTTTCAGCCTATCCAGAACGGAAGGCCGCGCCGATTTTGCAATCGCCTGCTCAGGCTGCGGCTGTCCCTTGCCGTCCAGATTCAGCTCCATATCCAGTTCGATGAGCCGTGCAGTCTTTGCGGTCAGCTCCTGCTCCTGCGGGAACGGCTTACCGACCTCAGCCTTTGCCGCTGCCTGCTGGTTATAGAGGTTTTCAAGCTGATCCTGAACACTGCGCAAACGCTCCGGCATTTTATCCAGCGCGTTCTCGATGCGGACAAGGTTGCCTCTGGCATCCGAACCGAGTTCAACGCGATGTGTCATCCGGCCTTTCAGCGTCAGCGTGTACGTTTTCCACATGGAATCAAAGGCAACGGACATGGTAAAGCCGCGATAGCTGCCGATCTGTACCGGGTCTTTGCCCTTGACCTCCTTGCAGGTGTCCAGCAGCGCGGCACCGGCGTTTTCCTTATCGGTGAGCCGGTCGCCGCGAATCTCCATGCCGACAAAGCCCTCTGCCGGGAGCGGATGCGCCGCGAGGGTCTGCATATCCGCCTCCAGCCCACGAACAAAGCCCTTGTGTTCCTCTATCTTTTCCGGGAAGTATTTCAGCAGACTGTCCTCCAAGCGGAATTGCTTGCTGTTGTGGTCTGCTTTCATAATTTTGAGCTTGGACACCTCGATGTCCAAATCCATGCGCTCTTTGATGCGGGGATCACCGGCGCATAGCGCTTTGATCTCCGCAAAGGACAGCGCCGTAGCGTCCACGTCCTCACAGGAGCGAACCGGGGATTTTGAGGTCATGATCTGAGAGATGAATTTCTGCTTGTTCTCAACGGTCTGCCAGAGGTAGGCGTCAAATGTCCCTTCGGTCACATAGCGGCAGACATGAACGAGCTTGTTCTGATTGCCCTGACGCTCGATGCGGCCTTTTCGCTGCGTGAGATCACGGGGACGCCACGGGCAATCCAAATCGTGAAGTGCGACCAAACGATCCTGCACGTTGGTGCCCGCGCCCATCTTGGCCGTGCTGCCCATCAGGACGCGCACTTGACCGCTGCGTACCTTTGCGAACAGTTCCCGCTTTTTGACCTCCGTATTGGCATCGTGGATGAACGCGATCTGTTCCGGGGGCATACCGGCGTCAATGAGTTTTTGACGCACATCCTCATAGACCGTGAACGGCGTTTCCGCGCTCTCCTCCAATGAAATCGCGCTCTCCAGCGCATGGATTTCCGGGCTGTCCAGCGTACCGGGGGAAGCCTTTGCCGCCCGCTGCGAGGGCGTGGCCTTTGGCGTAGAAATGTCGCAGAACACAAGCTGTGTCAGTTTTTCCTCCTCGCCGTCGCGCCAGTATTGGAGAATGTTCGCCACGCACTGATTGACCTTGGTGGTTTCCTCGTCGGGGAGCATGGGATTGATGATGCGCTGGTCAAGCCCCAGTTTGCGTCCGTCCGAGGTGATTTTGAGCATATTGTCCACATCCGGGCTGACCGCACCGCTGTGTACCTTGGACGCTCGTTCCGAGAGGGCTTTCACCATGTCCTGCTGGATCTGCGTGGGTTTGGTGGCGATGGTGTGATACGCAACCTCCGGCGTGGGCAAGTGGAGCTGATCCGCCGTTTTGATGTCGGCGACCTCTTTGAACAGATTCATCAATTCGGGCAAGTTGAAAAACTTTGCAAAGCGCGTCCTTGCCCGGTAGCCTGTCCCCTCCGGGGCAAGCTCCAGCGCGGTGGTGGTTTCTCCAAAGCGGCTTGCCCAGCAATCGAAGTGTCCCATACCCATCTCTTGCAGCCGGTCATGCTGCAAATAGCGCTGGATGGTGTAAAGCTCTGTCATGGAGTTGGAAACCGGGGTGCCGGTGGCAAACACCACGCCGCGCCCGCCGGTCAGCTCATCCATGTAGCGGCACTTTGAGAACATATCCGAAGATTTCTGCGCATCGGTGGTGGAAAGCCCTGCCACGTTGCGCATCTTCGTATAGAGGAAAAGATTTTTATAATTGTCCGACTCGTCCACAAACATCCTGTCTACGCCGAGCTGTTCAAAGTAAATCACATCATCCTTGCGGTCGCTGGCTTGCAGCTTTTTCAGCCGCGCCTCCAGCCCCTTTTTCGTGCGCTCCAAGCTCTTGATGGTAAAGCTGTTGCCGCCTGCGAGCTTGGTATCCTGAATGCCATCGGTGATTTCCTCAATCTGTTGGTGAAGGAGCTGTTCCTGCCGCTCCGGGCTGATGGGGATACGCTCAAACTGACTGTGGCCGATGATAACGGCGTCATAGTCGCCGGTGGCGATACGGGCGCAGAATTTCTTGCGGTTGTGGGTTTCAAAGTCCTTCTTGGTAGTGACAAGGATGTTGGCCGAAGGGTAGAGCCGCAGAAACTCAGACGCCCACTGTTCCGTCAGATGGTTTGGCACAACAAAAATGGATTTCTGGCACAGTCCTAACCTCTTGGATTCCATCGCAGAGGCTACCATTTCAAAGGTTTTTCCCGCACCAACTTCGTGTGCCAGCAGCGTATTCCCGCCGTACAGCACATGGGCGATGGCGTTTTTCTGATGCTCTCGGAGGGTGATTTCCGGGTTCATACCGGAGAAAACGATGTGGCTGCCGTCATACTCGCGGGGACGAGTGCTGTTCATTTCCTCGTTGTACTGCCGTACCAGCGTTTCGCGGCGCTCCGGGTCTTTCCAAATCCAGTCCTTGAACGCATCCCGGATAAGCTGCTGCTTCTGTGCGGCAAGGGTGGTTTCCTTGGCGTTGAGGACACGGCGCTCCCGTCCGTCTGCGTCCTCAATGGTATCGTAGATGCGAATGTCGCGGAGGTTCAGCGCATCCTCCAGCAGCCGGTAGGCGCTGGCGCGATCTGTGCCATAGGTGGTGAATGCCGCCACGTCGTTGTAGCGCACCATGCTCTTGCGGGAAACCTGCCATTCTGCGGTGTACGGGACATAGCTGATCTCGATCTGTCCGCGCAGATAGCGAGGCGTTTCAAAGGTTTCGTACATGAATTGCTCGATGTACTTCTTGTCAAGCCACGTTGCACCCAGCCGCACCTCGATTTCACTGGCCTCCAAGTCCTTCGGCTGTGCGGCAATCAGGGCATCCACATTCCCGGCAAAGAATGGGTCGTGCGTTGCCACGCGCTGTGCGGTACGGAGCTTCTGCCGGACGTTGCCGGAGAGATATTCGTCCGCCGTCTGCCAGCCCTTCGCCCAATGCTCGCCGCCGTCCTGCAAGTCAAACGGGCCGCTGTTGGGTTCCTTGTAAATGACACCCTTCAAATCCTCAACGATCTGCGGGATTTTCTCGCTGCTGCCCATGAGGGTGGCCATAAAATCGAGATCGACACAGGCTTTTTCTCCGATGCAGACAGCAAGGGCTTCACTGGCAGTATCCACAGAATCTACGCTGCGCTGCTGCTTGATGGTGCGCTTGTGGAACATATCCGCCTTACGCTCCAGCTTTCCGTCATCGCCCAGCACTTCCAGTGAACACAGGAGATAGTAAGAGGAATCGTCAGAGAACGCAAGGCGGTTCGCACGGTCATTGATCAGACCGTATTTTGCGGAGAACGCATCATAGAGGCGGTTTAGCTCGGTCTGCGCTTCCTGAATCCGGCTTTCTGCGCTGTACTCGTCCATTTGCAGGGCAATCAGCTCATTCACGCAATCCCGCAGCGCGGCCATGCCCTTGACGCGCTCGGCGGCGGTGGCGTTCAGCTCCGGTTTGACCATGCGGCTGTTTTCCCGGTAATACACCTCGCCGTCCACCACGGTGTAGGAGTAGTTTTTCACATTGGGGTCTGCGGGGATGGAGGTGTCGATCTGTTCGCCCTCGCCCAGCTCTGGCAGTTCCGCCTCCTGATAGGTGCCGCGAATGTTTTTCACGGCATCATGGAGCTGATCTGCAAGTTTCAGCCCCTCAATGGGGACAACGGTGAAATCCTGCTTGCCGTATTGGGTACTTTCGGAGGTCTGCCTGCCGAGGATCATCTCCGGGTGGTCAACAAAATAGCGGTTGATGGCAAAGCCATCCTCGTTCTGACCGAGGTGTACCCAATCCGGTTCGATCTCAATGGGACGGTCACGCTTTTGGAGAAAGAGAATGTCCGAAACCACATCCGTACCGGCGTTGGCGCGGAACGCATTGTTGGGCAGACGAATGGCACCCAGCAGCTCCGCCCGCTGCGCGATGTACCTGCGGACTTCGGGTGATTGCTTGTCCATCGTGTAGCGGGAGGTCACAAACGCGATCACGCCGCCCGGACGCACTTGGTCGAGGGTTTTGGCAAAGAAGTAGTCGTGAATGGAAAAACCGAGCTTGTTATAAGCCCGGTCATCTACCTGATATTGTCCGAACGGGACGTTGCCCACGGCGAGGTCATAGAAGTCTTTTCTGTCCGTTGTCTCAAAGCCTGCGATGGTAATGTCCGCCTTGGGGTAAAGCTGCTTGGCAATACGTCCGGTGATGCTGTCCAGTTCCACGCCGTAGAGCTTGCTGCCCTGCATCTGCTCCGGCAGCAGGCCAAAGAAGTTACCCACGCCCATAGATGGCTCCAGAATGTTGCCAGTCTGGAAGCCCATATTGCCGACCGCTTCATAGATTGCCTTGATGACGGTGGGGCTGGTGTAGTGGGCGTTCAGCGTGGACGCTCTGGCCGCAGCGTATTCCTCCGGGGAAAGTGTGGCGTACAGCTCTGCAAACTCGTCCGACCAGTTTGGCTTATTCTCGTCGAAGGCATCCGCAAGACCGCCCCAGCCCACATAGCGGGAGAGGATTTCCTGCTGCTCCGGGCTGGCCTGTAAGCCCTCAAACTCCAGCTCTTGCAGGAGTTGGATAGCCGCCATATTTGCCCGAAACTTTGCTTTTGCGCCGCCGACGCCGAGGGCATCATCGGTGATGTGGAAATTCTGCGCGTCGCGGTGGCTTGCCGCCTTGAAGTCAGCGTAAGCGGCCTGCTCCGCAGCGGCAACGCTGGGAAAGCCCTGCCACTCGCCGTCAACGGGGATAGATACCGCAGGACGGTGTGCGGGAGGCTCGTCGATCTCAGCCTGTGAGATGGCATCATCAAAATCAGGCACAAACTCGCCCATTTCCGAGAGTGCCGCGCGCCCTTCCTGCTCCAGAATCAGCCTTTCTTCATCGCTCATGGCGGGCGGTTCAGGCTCGGCGGGTTCCGCAGAGGGCGGGTCATGCTCCGGTTCCGGGATGTGCAGCGTTTGGATTTCTATGTCGTAGGGCAAGTGCGTTTTCTCGGCAGGATAGAACGCGACGGGTTTGGTGACAGGCTGCGGCTGCTCCCGTTCCTGCTCTTCAACAAACGAGCGTATAAACGCAATGTGTTCAGCGCGGAAGATGGGAAAGCCCTGCCTGTTTTGAAAAGTCACATCGCGCAGAGATACTTCATCCGTGCCGAAATTTACGCTGTCAATGACAAACTTCCGTCCGTCAATCTCCAGCTCCATGCCAATGGGGATATACTCCTTGGCATCGGCCTCGTTGATAACATCATAGCCGTCGGTTTCATTTGGCTGCGCAAACACGAAGCTGTGTCCATGCTCCAGCAGCCGCTTTGCGGCGCTTGCCCATTGTCCAAAATCATAGCCGGTCACAGCGGTTTCGCCCATACCGGGAATATCGCGTTGCAGCAGGCGGCGATTCAAAGCGCTGGCGGCTCGTTTTGCATCCGCGCCATAAAAAAGCAGCCGTTCTCCGACACGGACACCGATGAGCTTTTCGGGATGCTCTGCACGAAGCGCCTGATATGCCGAAATATTCGGCGCAAGCTCACGACCCTGATCTGCAATTCGTGTGAGGACAGCAGAAACCGGTTCGGTTCTGTGTTCCGGCTCGTGATTGCTCTCGCTGGAGGATGAAACGACGCTGAGATGCGCGACAGTTTCATCTGCGGAATCAACATTATAGAGCTTACCATCAATTTCCACGCGCTGCCCCATAAGGGTTTGAACCTCTTGCGGCGTCTCCGGGGTTGGCTGTTCTGTGTGCTGCGCCGCAATGACGCGCTGCGGCTCCGGTTCAGAAACCTCGAAATATCTGGTGTCGAGGTAGCGTTCAAAGGAATTGCGGTCGATGCTGACCGGCTCCTGTCCGGGTGCGTTCGGTAACGTGTGCCAGACGTGATCTTCATCTACACGCGCGATAGCGCCGACTGCTGCTATGTGGTCTAACTCTATGGATGAAATACGATCTCCGATATGATAAGTATAGCCAAGCGGTGTTGTAAACGCCGGAGGGGATAGCTCAATTCCCATATCCCGTTTGATGCCATCCAAGTAAGCAATGGCGTTATTCTGTTCTGCAAAGCGGAGCGTTTGTTCCCCGTCTCCGCAGAACCGTTCCAACACCTCATCCCAAATGCCGGTAATTCCGCCCTCGCCGGGATGCAGACGAATGGAGTATCGGTCAGGTGAAAATAACCGCAGTCGCTCATTCTCATCGTAAAATTTATTCTCGCGGATGAGCTGTGCCAACCGCCGCTGTACCTGCGCCCATGTGAGCGTCACCGGCTCGGCATTTCCTACATGGATATACATGGGGGTTTTGCTATCTTCCCAGCCATATTTTGCAGCCAGCCATGCGGCGGTGCTGCGTTCTCGCCCATGCGCCTGCATATATAGTGCGACTTCCTGCTTGCCCTTTAGGTTGTCGTGCCAATCCAGAAGCGCGTTGTCAATGTCCTCCTGTGTAATCTGATAGGGAGAGGGTGCGACCGTCGCTGCCAGCATGGGATACAGTTCCTCCAAAAGCTCCTGATGCAGCCGGTTATGGAACGCGGGCATATCAAAGTACAGGCGGACAAGCTGGAGATCATCAGATGCCATGACAATACGACGGATAGCGTCTGCGCCCTCCAGATAAGCGTTCTGGCGGTCTGAATTGCGGCAGGCATTGACAAAAGCCGTATCTTTGGAAAGCGAGTTGCCGACGGTCAGCTTGTACCCGTCAAACAGCTCTCGCACGGTAGGCTGTGGTGGCAGCTCGGCGGCGGGGTCGCGGAACACCCGCGTCCCATCCGCGCCGAACTCCGCTTCATAGGCATTGATGGCCTGTTCTGCCTCGTGGTCGATGGACGGAAGCGTATATGCCGTGTGTTCATGGCTGGAATCGCCAATGCGCGAAATTGTTACATCATGCTTTTCCCGCAGCTTTTCAACGTATTTCTCCAAATCCTTTGCAGGGAAGCCGCACATGGTAACACGGCCTACTCCCTCCAAATTGCGGCGCGTCAGCTCAAGGCTGAGATCATCTGCAACTGCCCGCGCATCCTCGCCATACAGCTCGAAGAAGTCCCCAACCTGATACAGCACAATTTCATCGGGGTACGCCGCCTTTACGTCGTTATAGTCGTTATAAACCGCGTTCCGCATGGCGTCCTGCGCCATTTCCTTGTCATAGGCTGCCTGCTCATCCGGCGTAAGGTAGCGGTTCAACCGAACCAGCTCCGAGATGCGCGAAGCGACCTTGTTCCAATTCATCTGAATGTCTGCACAGCCGTTCTTTTTCAGCACAATGCCTTTGCTGCCGTGATCTTCATAGCTGCCGCTTTCTCTGGATACAGCATGGGTGCGTCCTCCGATGCCGTATTCCTTTTTCAGAAAATCAGCGCTCTCTTTTGTCGTGTGCGGAGTCTGGAAAAACTCATGGATGCGGGTCTTTCCACCCTCAAAGCTGCTTCCATTTGCAAGAGAAGCCGCAATTTCATCTTCAGTGATAAACCGGCCCGTCTTCGGAACAGCCGCCATATCGGAGTGATATTCTTTGCGCGGCAATGACAGATCTTCCATACATGTAAGAAGCGCCTGCGGACGGTGGAAATGGAAACGCAGAAGCTCCCGGTTCTCACGGTATGCGTCAAGAAATACTCTGTGTTCTGCCAGAAGCCTTTCCCGAAACTCCGGATTCAGCAGATCATCCGTCAGGCGCTCCGTTTCCTCTGGAAAGCTGGTGCTATGGATATTGCCCAAGCAGGACAGATACCCCAGCGATTTTGCTTCATCCGAGAAATCGTGATAAAGATTCCAGACATCCACAGCAATACCCAGCCGCTCATAGCGCGGGGCTTCTGTGACTTCAAGATTGGTGGCAAATGTGCCGCCGTCCAGAAGTTCCTCAATACGCTCCGCCGCATCTGCCCAGCCTATCACTTGGGCAGAACGAAGATAGCGAGAGGTATCTCCGGTTGCAATATGGATACCATCGTCCCCGTACCATGCGGAAAGCCTGCCGTTATCCGTAATCAGGCCGTTGCCGCCGTAGTAAAGAGCTTTCAGAAATGCCGCGCGATCCTCTAAAGGTTTTTGCTTGGAGAATTCCGCAGCAATCTTCATCCGCGCTGCATCCGCATTACCGCCCGCGCGCAGGATGTGGTCAATATCATTCTGAGAAATGAACATAGAAAAAGCGGAGGGTGTTACACTCTCCGCTTCTGCGATGGATTGAATTTGTTCTGCCTCTGAGGGGAAGAAGGACATCTGCGCCCCAGCAGGGGCATCGAACATGGTTAGCTGAACACCAACTCCGTGAGGATCGTTTCCTCGGCCTGCGCTTTCAGCGTGTTCATCAGCCCTACCCACTTCATCGGGTCGCTGGCTTTCAGCGCTTCCGTCACGCCTGCCGACTTCATCAGCTCCGGCATCATCTGTTCCAGTCGGTTGTTCGCTGCCTCGTCGATCTCCCGCAGATGGGGGTACAGCCTCTCGGACAGCAGCAGGCTGTTCCACAGCACCGGACGATGCTCCTTCAAGTAATCCTTCCGCATCCTGCCGTACTTGCCCAACGGGGCCTGCGGCTGCTCGGTCAGGCTCAGATCGGGAATCAGATAATCCCCGCTGCGGGTGTAGGTCAGTTCGCTCATGGCTTTCGCTCCTTTCCGCGATTTTCTCGCGCTCGTAATTCTTGATGGTGACTTCGATCTGCCGCAGCACCAGCTCGCTGGACTGGCTGATGGCCGTTCCAAGGGCGGCGACGGTCTGCGGGGTGTTGAAATCAAAGACGTTCAGAAAATCCTCATGCTCGAAGTAATCTCCCGGCTGCATCCCGCAGCGGGACAGCAGCGTATAGGTGGTGCTGACAACGGCGGCGTTCCGAAAAGCGGCTCCGATGTTGAACTCATCATAGTCCTCCAAAAAGGAACCGTCAACGATGCCGACAATATCGCGCCGATTGTCGTGCCAGTATTCATCTACAAGCTGCGCCGCCACACGCTCCAACTGATCGGCAAGTCCGTTTTCACCGGAAACATCGAAGCGCTGTTCCAGCGCCGCAGATACCACCTCACGATGCTCCTGCCGGTATTCCCAAAGATAAGGGCGGCGAGAGTTCTCGCCGCCGCTGGTATCGGAAACATCGAATACATATCGGAGCTTGGGTTGGTCGCTGCTGGTATCCACAAGGGCGATGCCCTTGCTGCCTCGCCGCACATAGCGGCGCATCTGCTTATTCCAAAGGTCGTATCCCGCGCAGGCCGTGGCTTCCGGGCGCTGGGCGAAAATCATGAGCTGTTCATTGTAGGGGTACTTATACAGCCTTGCGGCGGTGGTCAGAAATGCCGTCCACTTCTGGTAGCTTCCCGTGATCTGCTCCGCCGTGCGGTCTGCCATCTGCGCATAGAGCTGTACTTTACTCGGCATCCATATCCTCCTTTTCAAAATCGGGGAACAGGTCGAGCGCGTCATATTCCGCGTCGCTCATCCTGCGCAGCTTTGCGATGGCGCTGTCCGTCAGCTCCCGCAACTCCGTTTCATCCGCAGCGAGGTAGCCGCGCATTTCCTCCAGCGCCGCGATCAAGCCCGTGCGGGTGCCGGTGTTGTAGAGGCTCATAAGCTGGCGTTCTTCAAAGGTGATGTTCATATCAAAGCTCCTTTTCCGCGCTCTTTTTGGGCGCTGTTTTGTGTGGACGTTCTTGGGCCGGTTGGCTTTTGAGCTGCTCCAGCACAGATTTCTTCTTTTCCCGGTGTGCCGCCTCTGCCAAATCCATCAAGGAGATGGACATACCGGCCTTGACCTGTGCTTCAAGGCCGGCGACGGTGGGCTGTTTGGGGCCGTTGTTGATAATGCCGTCGATCATGCCGTAATCATCTTCCATCGACATCTCGGCGGCTTTCAGATAATTCTCCGGTTTCTGAAAGGCGGGCAGCTCCTGAAATCCCATGCTGTCACAGTAGTGATAGGATACCTTGCCGTCCTGTTTCAGCGCAACGATGTCACTGACGGAGAGGCTGTGTCCCACAAAATCGCCGGGGCGCTCGTCGTTAAAAATGTAGTAGAAGTTTTCAAGGATTCTGCCGGTATCATCGTCCGGGTACACCTCACGGGTATAGACAGCTTCATAGTTGGCAGGGTCAGGCGGCGCGGCCAGACTGCCGAGATTGGCAAAACGAAGCTCCACCGGCGCATCCCGGCGCAGTTGGTAGATCGCCATAGAATCGGTGGGACTGTTCAAAAAACGCTGCTCCACATCGCGGGGAGGAATATGGCCTTTGACCGCATCCCAATCCGGTCTTGTGACGCCGAACATTCCGTCGTGCTTGATGATGTCCTCGGCTTCAAAGACCATTTCCTCGGCGTTGTCGGGATAGAGCATATAAACCGTGATGTCATGCTCTAGCAGCTCCATCGCCCGATCCTTGGAAAGCGGAAGCATATCGCCGTCCAGATACCCATAGCTGCGCATATCGTCCACCGTCAGCGTGGGGTCAGGCATCGGGACGGCCTGTTCCAGCTCCGGGAGCATATTATCTGCCGCATCGGTGGGAACAGCGACTGTGCCGGTGATCTGTTCGCTGTCCAAGGGCGGCGTAATCTGCGCCTCCTGTAAATCCTCCAGAATTTTCATATCTGCAAATGTCACCTTGGTTGGTGTCATGCCCTGAATGGCAAATACCTCCGTTCGGACAGCCCCGGCAACAGATGCAACCGGCGAATCTTCAATGGCGCTGCTGTCAATAACACCGCCATCCAGCAGCTTTTTGCTTTCCTTGTCGTAGAGCGAATAGTCCCAACCGCCGTCTGTATGCTGCACATGGAGATATACCGAGCCATCCACAAGATAAAGCGCTTCGTCTGTTTGTGTGGCGCTCACTTCTTCACGATTGATGCCGCGCTCCTTGCAAATCTCCGCAAAGTGCCGGTCAATGTCCGTAATCAGCTCGGAGGCAGTCTTGTTGATGGTTTCCAGACTGGCGCGAAGCTCTTTCAACTCCTTGCCCTTTGACCATGTGGCGATATAGCCGAAGCTGTTTTCGCCCGTTTCAATGCCGTAATACTGGCAGACCGCATAGGAGATGCTTTCGGCCTCGACCTCCTCGGTGTTGCGGCTCTTTTCACCGGGGACAAGGATCGTCTCACCATCGTCCGCAAGCTCCGTCATGTGTTCATAGTCGTGGAGCTTGGCGTGGGCGATCTCGTGGACGGCGGCGCATACCGTCTGCACCTCACTCATACCGGCGCGGATGGTGATGCTCTGCGCCTTAATGCTGAAAAAGCCGTCCGTATCCCGCGCAACGGGCTTTATCTCCATCGGAACGGGAGAAGCACGGCGCAGCGTCTCCATGAAAACCTCATACTGCTGCACATTGCCGCTCAGATCGGCGGCAAGCTGGGGCAAGGGCTTTCCCGCAGTCTGCGACACATCAAAGACGGATACCACCTTGAACATAGGGATACGGATTTCCTTTTCCTCAATGATGGCCTTGCCGTCCGCATCCAGCACCGGCGCATTGGTTTCGGGGTCGGTCTTGATTTCCTCGACCTTTTTCTTATAGGGAGTAGGAGCGATGATGCGGATACCTTTTTCGCCTTTCAGGACGTTCCTGCCGAACTGATCGCGCCACTTGTTGAAGCCCGCCACATGGGTGGCGTCGGGGCGCTGCATATAGATGAGCATGGTGTTATTGACCGAGTAGCGGTGAAAGCGGCTCATGGTGGCAAGGTACTTCCGGTACTTATCACTCTCGAACAGCTCCTTGATGCCATTTTCGATGCTGTCAACGATCTCCCGCATCCGGTCTTTGTTGGTTTGCTTTTCAGCCATGATGATCTCCTTTCAGAAAAAATAGCGCCCCTGCGCAGAGGAAAACACATCCTGCACAGGGGCGATTCTCCGCAGATAGACGTTGTTTTTGAGCTTGCGGATAGAATGACGCAGCCCCTTGTGATTCTGCATGAAAAAAGCCTTGCGGCACGGGGCTTTTTCGCCCTCTATCTGCGGAGGTTCCAGTATTGTTCACGCTTCCGTTTGGCGTCCTGCTTTCGGCGCTCCTGCTTGGCGCAGGCAGGACAATACTTGGCACGGTTGGAGGAGGAATAGACCGGCTTGCCGCAGACGGTGCAGCGCTTTCCCGGTCTTTCCCGCATCACGTCGGCCAGCAGCTCATGGTCGGCGGGAAGCACCGCATTTCGGAACCAGTTGCACAGCAGCGAGTAGGAAATACCCTGTACGCAGGCGCAAGGCTCTCCATCATCCAGCGCGAGGCAGTTGCCGTGATCGTAATTACAGCAGAGCTTCCGAATGAGCTTCTTGGCGCGGCGGAGCTGCTTGTGATCCATACGCGGCGCATCAGCCATTGTCGAACACCAGCTTATAGCCCGTGCGCTGCCCATCATCCTCCAGAAGAGCAACGGCATCATAGGTTTTCCCGGTCTTTTCCGAGTAGCAGCCTTTCAGCGGAGCGCGGCCATTTTTCAAAAGCGCGGCAGCGAGAGATTTCGTCAGCGCCTTTTTCTTGGCGGCGAAGAATCGGCTGTTTTTCCAGAGGACAAATGCGCAAGAACGATTCTCACAGAAAAAGCCCTTCTGCGATTCTGTTACCTCGGCCCCGCAGCGGGGACACCTGCCGACTACCTCACGCCCGGAGGGGAACAGGACTTCCGTACCGGGGATGGGTTTGTAGGTCTGCACCAGCTCATTCAGTATGGCGGCGATCCCATCCACGAAGCTGTCCGGAGTGATTTCGCCGCGCTCAATCTCTTTCAGGCGGTGCTCCCATTCAGCGGTGAGCTGCGGAGACTGGAGCTGTTCGGGCAGAACGGTGATAAGCGCCGTGCCGGTGGGGGTGGGCAGCAGATTTGTGATCTTCTTGGACTTCCTGCGCTCCACGAAACCGGAGGACACCAGCTTTTCAATGATACCGGAACGGGTCGCCGGGGTGCCAATGCCCTTGCGCTCGGTATCGTCGGGCATATCCTCCTTGCCCGCATTTTCCATCGCGGCCAGCAGCGTATCCTCGGTGAAGTGCTTGGGCGGCGTGGTTTTTCCGGTCTTGACCGATGCGGCAGATACGGGAAGCGTCTGATTCTCCGTCACTACCGGCAGTGCGGGCGCTGTCTCTGTCTGCTCCTGCTCATAGCGTTTCCAGCCGGGAGCAAGAACGGTTTTGCCCTTGGCGGTGAAGCTCTGACCGGCACAGTCCACCGTAATGACCGTTTCCGCGTAGCGATGGGGTTCATCTACCGCACGAAGCAAGCCCTTTGCCGCCAGCTTCAGCACCTCGCGTTCGCCCAGCGGCAGAGAGTCCATATCTACCTTTTCCGCGCTGATGGTGGGAACAATGGCGTGGTGATCGGTGACTTTTTTACTGCTGCATACCTGCTTGGCGCAGATGGTCGGCGGCTTCTCCATGCCGCAGACAGCGGCAGCGGCGGCGACAAGGCCGGGGACGCTGCCCTCCATATCGTCGGTCAGATAGCGGCTGTCGGTGCGCGGGTAGGTACAGAGCTTCTTTTCATAGAGCGCTTGGAGATAGTCGAGGGTCTGCTGAGAGGTGTAGCCGAGAACGCGGTTGGCGTCGCGCTGGAGGGAGGTCAAATCGTAGAGCGCGGGCGCTTTCTCAGACTTTTCCTTGCGCTCCACGCTTTTGACGGTTACTGTCTTGCCCTTGCAGGCGTTGGCGATGGCATCGGCATCCTTTCTGTCTTTCATTCGGTCTGTCGCGGCGGGAAAGCCGCAATCAAGCTGGACGGTGTAGAACGGCTCTGCCACAAATGCGGAGATCTCCGCCTCACGCTGTACCAGCAGCGCCAGCGTGGGCGACATGACGCGCCCGATGTTCAATGTGCGTCCATACGTCAGGGAAAAATACCGCGTGGCGTTGATGCCCACCAGCCAATCGGCCTTGGCACGGCACAGGGCAGATTGATGCAGGCCATCATAGTCGCGCCCAGACCTAAGCTGCTGGAAGCCGCTGCGGATGGCATCATCCTCCATTGAGGAAATCCAAAGCCGCAGAATCGGCTTGGAGCATCCCGCAAGGCAGTAGACCGTGCGGAAGATCAGCTCACCCTCGCGCCCAGCGTCGCAGGCGTTGACCACCTCTGCCACATCCTCCCGGCGCATCAGCTCCCGCAGAATATCAAACTGCTTCTGCTTTTCAGAGCGGACGATGAAGCGGAACGAGGTAGGAATGATGGGCAGCGCCGCCAGCGTCCATTTGGCATCATCGGCATTGTAAACGGCGGCGTCGGCCAGCTCTGCCAGATGCCCGAAGCACCACGACACGATGTACCCGCCGCCCTCCAGATACCCGTCATGCCGTGACTTTGCACCCAGCACGGCGGCGATGCTCTGCGCCACGGAGGGTTTTTCGGCGATCACAAGGCGCATGGTGCAGCCTCCATTCTCTTTACGTCACGGTAGCAGGGGCGAACGCAGCTCTGTCCGAAGCGCTTGCAGCCATAGCAGAAATGTTCCTTGGCAGCGGCGGGAGGGCTGTCCTCCCGCGCTGCTTTCGGCTTCTGCATCATCAGGCGTTCCAGCGGATTGTTGGTGAAATATCTCATGCGTCTGTATCCTCCGTAGTATCCTGTTCCGGTTCGCCCTCATACGGCTCAAACTCGTATTCGTCCTCGTCCTCGCCGTAGTCATAATCGTCCAGATCGGCGCTGCCCTTGGTCTGCGGCTTGGCCTTTTTCTGCTTGAAGATATAGAACGCGGCTCCACCGCCCAGTGCGACGATTAGCAGAACGACAAGGATGCCGCCCACACCACTCTTTTTCTCCGGTTCCTCGGCGGCGGGTTCTGTCGGCTCGGTGGAGACTTCTGGTTTTGCCTCCTTGCCCACACACTCGGTCATGTTGACCGCGCAGACGGGGCAGGATGTATTGACCGCACCGGCCACGCATTTTGTGGTGCAGGAGCAAGTGGCGGGCGTTTCTTCCTCGCCAGTCAGCGCCATCAGGTCGGCCTCATCCACCTGATTCAAGAAGTGGACGGTTTCTTCGCCCTCATCGTCACGGTCAATAATCATGTAAAATACGTTACCATTCTTGCTTTCCAGCGTAATGAACTGTTTTCCTGCCTTGGTGCTGGTGCCAATATCGTCGATCAGCGTCAAATTGCCGTCCGGTGTCAGCGCGTCGCTGCCGCCCGTCATGCTGCCGATGCTCACAGTGCTGTCGGCGGCATCGGTGACGGTCAGATAGCCGCCGTAGACGTAGCCCACACGGACGGGCAGCAGGATTTTTACCCAATCGCCGTCCCTGCCGATCACATCGACCACCGTGCCGTTGGGGAGCTGCGTAAACGCGGTGTTGTCCAGTCCCGCGCCGGTGCGGACGTTCAGGTTGCCGCCGTTGGTCGTGACCGTGCCGATCTGTTTTGTTTCCTGTGCGTCTGCGGCGCTGCTTTCGGCGGTGGGCAGCGCATCATCGGGATAGTCGCCGCCGCTGGCAAAGGCGGAAACGGGGAGAATCCCGATACACAGGAGCATCAGCAGCAGGCTGATAAAAATGCGCGGTGTGTTTTTAGTCATGGTTCAACGCCTCCTTTTCCGAAGTGGCCGGTGCAGGCGCGGCCTGCATACGGCGGAACAGCTCGGCAAACTGCTCCATCGTCATGCCGTTCTCACGCACCATGCCGATGATGTCGGTGTCCTCCAGCTCACGAATCTGCTTTTCCAGCTCGCGGTTGCGGCCTTGCAGATCAGAGATTTTGCCTTTGTTCTTCTCCAGCTCCCCACGGAGCTTCATGATTTTCGGGTTCATATCGTTCACTCTCCTTTACGGCAAGCGCCCATAGCGGTAGAAATGGGACTGCCAATAGTTTGAATTTAAGTTTGCATAAGAGATCGGATCTCCGCAGTGGATCATCATATTGTTGCCGACGTAGATACCCACATGGCTGACACCGGGGGTATCATACGTTCCGGTGAAAAACACCAGATCGCCCGGCTTGACGTTGGCAGAGGATACGGGCGTACAGATGTTGCAAAGCCCCTGCGCGCCCAGCCTGCCCACATCCCAACCGGAATGATTGATGACCCAACTGACGAAGCCCGAACAGTCAAACGAGGTGGAGGGACTGCTGCCGCCCCAAACGTAGGGGTAGCCGAGATACTTTTCCGCTTCCTTGATGATGGCGGCAAATACCTCATCGTCCAGCGCCTCCGGGGGAATGTCGTAGTCGGTATAGCTGCCCTCCACATACTTGCCGATGTAGCCTGAACCGGGGAACAGGTCGGGACGGTTGCCGAGGGTGGCCATATAGGTGGCGTACATTCCGAGCTGTTCTTCGCTCATAATGTAAACGGGAACATGGGAGAGATTGAAGTTTTCCAGCGTGACCGTGCAGATGTAGTAGTCATACGGCACCTGATAGGTGTCCGTATGGGTGTTGCCGTCCGCGTCCGTCCATGTGTCGGTTTCTGTGCGGTAGCGGGTTTCCACCACCACATCCTCGGTCAAAATGTACTGGCGGTCAAAGAGCATCTGGAGCGTACCCTGCACCTCATCCAGCGTCCATTCCCCTTGATGCAGCGCCGTAATCATGGAAATGAGTACATAGGGGTCATGCTCGATGGTGTCCAGATCAAAATGATACTCATCGTAGTCGTGAGTGCTTTCGTAGGTGTCGAGGTAGCTCTGAAGCTCTGCCTCCATTTCGCAATACTGCGCTTCCGCACCCAGCATATCGGCGTCCTGCGACGGATAGGTACTGGCCGCGATCCCGGAGCCGACGCCATCCATTATCACCGAGCAGGAGGACAGGCCGTTGAGCAGAAATGCCAGCATCAGCAGAATTGCGGCGGCAATGGCAAAGCCGCGCCGGTGTTCCCACACATATTTGCCCGCTTTCTCAGCCTTTTCAGCGGCCTTTTTCGCGGCCTTGGCGGTATTCTCTACCGCCTTTGCCGTAGTCTGCGCCGCCTGATTGTGCTTGGCAGCGGCATACTGCTTCTTAATTGCCTGCTTCTGCTGCCATTTGGAAACGGGATTGCTGGTGGGGCTGTCGATCTCTGCTTTCTTCTGGAGCGCGTCAAGATTGGCTCGTTCCAGCTTTTTCTCTGCACGGATGGCAGCACGATAAGGCTTGAGCTGATGGGCGCGGTGGGCAGACTGCACCAGCCGCCCGCCGCTCTCCACGGTTTGCTCCATCTTGTGCGCGGCCTCTACGCCCACATTGTCATCCTCGCTCTGCCGCACCTCCCGGTGAACCTGAGAGAGAATGAGGTTGGCGGGGGCATCCTGCACGGCATGGGTCAGCTTTGAGGGCGGCTTTTTCTTATCCACTTCCTCAAAACGGAGCTGCGTTTTGACCTTGCCGGTGGCCGGATCAAAGCCGCGTTCCTTTTTGACCACGGTTTTCTTGGGGATTTTCGCCTGCGCCTTATCCGCCTTGGCCTCCGCTTTTTTCACCCGCTTGATGGGCTTTTTCAGCTTCGGCTCGGCAAGATCGGCGTCGGAAAACTGTAAACGCGGTTCTCTTTTCATGCCGACGCCACCTCTTGCGGTTTGGTGGTCATGACGCGGTACAGCTCGGTGTCCTTCGGGAAGTGGTCAATGAAGGGCAGGATCGTGTTGCCGTAGAACAGCAGCCCCTCGCCCTCGCCGGAGTGGGTCACATAAGAAAGCTGATGCGGCGAAATGTTGAGCTGCTTTGCGAGAATCTGCCGGTCGCCAGCGGCCTGATTGAGCATATAGATGAAATCGCTGTTCTCAAAAATGTTCTCAACCTCGCGGCTGGATAACAGGTCTTTGACATTTTGCGTGATCCCGGTGGGGATGCCGCCCCATTTGCGATAGCGTTTCCAGATTTCGACACTGTACGAAGCCGTCTGTTCCTCCTTCAAAAGAAGATGGAACTCGTCAAGATAGTAGCGGGTCGTTTTATGGGCGGCGCGGTTGATGGTCACGCGGTTCCACACTTGGTCTTGGACAACGAGCATCCCAATTTTCTTAAGCTGCTTGCCCAGCTCCTTGATGTCGTAGCAGACAATGCGGCTGTTCACATCCACGTTCGTGTGATGGTTGAACACATTCAGAGAACCGGTGACGTAGATTTCCAAAGCGGTGGCGATGTACTGCGCTTCCTTTTCATCCTGCGCACGGAGGGCGTTATACAAGTCCTCCAGCAGCGGCATATTCTCCGGTTTCGGGTCATTGAGGTAGTCCCGGTAGACGATGCGCACACAACGGTCAATGATGGTTTTCTCCACCGGCGCAAGCCCGTCCTTACCGCCCACGATCAACTCGCACAGCGACAGAATGAAGTCGGATTTCAGGCTCAGCGGGTTATCATCGTCGCTGTAATCCAGATTCAAGTCCATCGGATTGATGTAGCAGGGCGAACCGTCGTAGCCCTTGCCGGTGGGCGACAGCTTAATGACCTGACCGTGCAGGCGCTCCACCAGCGGTGTATATTCGCCCTCCGGGTCACAGATGATGATGTCATCCTTGGGGCAGATGAGAAACGCATTGGTGATCTCACGTTTTGCCGAAAACGACTTGCCGCTGCCGGGAGTGCCTAAAATCAGACCGTTGGGATTTTTCAGCAGCTTCCGGTCTACCATGATGAGGTTGTTGGAAAGGGCGTTGATGCCGTAGTACAGCGCCTCCGAACCGTTCTGGAACAGCTCCTGCGTGGTGAAGGGGACGAAGATCGCTACGCTGGAGGTGGTCAAGCCCCGCTGAATCTCGATCTGATTCAGCCCCAGCGGGAGACTGCTCATCAGTCCTTCCTCCTGCTGAAAGTCCAGCCGGGTCAGCGCACAGTTATACTTTTGCGCGATACTGGAGGTCTGGAAGATGTTGTTGTCAAGCTGCCGGGGTGTGTCCGCCGTGTTGAGAATGAGGAAGGTCAGCAGGAACATTCGCTCGTTGCGGGACTGCAAATCCTGCAACAACTTCTTGGCCTCTGCACCGTAGGTAGCAAGGTCGCTTGGAAATAGCGATAGGTAAGCCTTTGAAGTTATCTCCAGCTTTTCCCCCGCTTCACACCGGACATGCGACTTTCACCGCATCCGGCGTTCCATCAATCAAACAGTTTTCTTAGTCTCCTTAGTCATACCATTATGAGAATTATTCGTAAGATTTAGGTTCTCCAAATCAATAGGTTTCCGATTTGCCAGAATTCGCAGTCTGTTTAGCTTCATAAGTTGTGAAGCGTCCAATTTAAGAGCGGAGAGATAAGAACAAATAGTATCCTCATTGACTGCGTGTATCAGTTCGTGTACTGGTGCAAGCACCAATACCAGATTTTCATACTTGTCACTGCCACCATTACCCTTTGGTGTTTTATGGTGACAGTGGATTTCTGAAACACACTGAAATTCCTTTCCCGTTATTGCACATTTCCCCCATTGAGCGGAGAATAGTGAAATACGGTTGTCCGCATATTCTGCACTACGGCGGTATGTAGGCGCTCTCATAAGCTGTAACAGTAAGGAAGTGTTTATCCGTAAATCGTCATGGATTGCACTTCTGCCTGTCGCTGTGTAGGCGCATACTTTTCGCCGCAAATTCATTGGATTTGTGCATTGAACATAGCTTATCGGATAAATCGGTTCTTTGGATTGTGCTATATATCTTAGCTGTTCCGATTTCCCATATCTTTGGAGCTCCATTTTTGTAAGGTCTCGACCTTCTTCTTTTAGTCGGTGCGTTTTTCCTGATTTCAGCCTGTTTTTAAGGACTATATTAACAGTTCTGCCAATATCACCGCAATCAATGCTGATGTCTGTGGCTAACTGATAATAATTCTGGATTCCCATAACCATTGAGTTAAACAGCCGTACTTCTCCGGCCTCTCCACGGTCTTTTCTTGGAAATTTGATGTTCCCGACCTGCTTTGTCAGGTTGGCCTTGACCTTTCTATAGGCTTTATCGCACATGTGCGATTGAACGACATACTTTTTCCCCTTTTTGTGCAGTCTGATTTTGAATCCGAGAAATTCAGAATAGCTCCGTCTGGTGTCAACAACTCTCGTTTTCTCTGGCGAAACATCAAGACGTAAGCGTTCTTTCAGCCAATGCGTTACCGCAATCAGCGTCCGGTCTGCCTGTTCTTTCGTCCTGCAAAGAATCCGAAAATCATCCGCATATCTGACGATATACATTTCTTTCAACCTTGTATTCCGCATTGCCCGATACGCATGGCTTTGTATCGGACAGCCCGTCGCATTTTCCCTGTAGGAGTAGTTTTCCGTTACCGGGTTGCACTGCCACTGGCTTTCTATCCAATGGTCAAGTTCATTCAGAACCACATTTGCCAGCAGTGGTGAAATAATGCCGCCCTGCGGCGTTCCCTTTGCTGGGTGTTCTATATGGCCATCCGGCATGAGGATTGGTGCTTTGAGAATCCTGCGGATTACATAGAGCAATTCTTTATCCCGAATATTAAGTGACCATAACTGTTTTATCAGCTTTGAATGGTCTACATTGTCAAAGAAGCCCTTAATATCAAACTCCACAACATAGTAAAGTCCTGACCTCTGCATAAGCCTGTAGATTGCCGCTATCGCATTTTCAACCGACCGATTCGGACGGAATCCATAGCTGTTATTGCTAAATCTGGCTTCGCAGATAGGCTCCATGACTTGCTTGATACATTGCTGTACCAATCTATCCCATATACAAGGGATTCCCAGAGGTCTGGTACTCCCGTTTGGCTTAGGGATTTCTTTGCGTCTCACGCTTCTTGGGGTGTAGCCGTTTTTACCTCCCTTTACGATTCTACGTACCCTCGCTGTTACTTCGTCAGCGGTAAGTTTACCAATATCAGAAATTTTCAGCTTATCCGTCCCCGGTGTAAAACTCCCGGTATTGGATTTGATGTTCCGATAGGCCAATAGGATATTTTCTCTCGAAAGTATCACATCCATCAGGCCGTCAAAGATTTCTCCGGCTTGACTTCTGGCATACAGCTCATCAAAGGTACTCTGCATATCGTAGTATTCAGCATGGCGGAGATACTCCACGTATTTTGTTTTTGGTTTCTTCTCATTTGGCATCAGGCATCACTCTCCTTTACGGCGAGTGA
>OJQJ01000557.1_pt1 | contig 26079 bp, 33 predicted proteins | sample 1598671 | NCBI WGS metagenome assembly OJQJ01 (sample SAMN03922499, study PRJEB24848) | human gut metagenome | isolation source: stool sample | host: Homo sapiens | place: Germany | collected 2011-11 | reverse complement strand
GCAGCACAGCGGTGGATTTTTCGGCATTGGATGCCGAATTTTCTGCGCTGCAATCTGGCAGCGCAGAACCGCGTACCAAACTGGAAACCTTGCAACCGGACGTCTCTGCCCTGAAAAATATCCGCAAGTATATCGACATGGTGCTGAATAAGCAACAGCTTTCCGCACCGGGCGGCAAGACCCCGGAGAAGGAATCGGTGCTGAAAAAGTTAAACGATAGCAAGGCAGCGCTTGAACAGAAAAAATTACAGCCCCAGCAAAAGGCAACTGAACACACATTGTAAAAGGAGAAGCACAAATGAGCAAAACTATCACTCTGACCGAACATCGCCCCGCTGACGGACTGTTGACCATGCGAGTCAGAAACACAACTTACAACGTCAACATCTTTTTCAATCCGAATGCAAAGAGCACATTGGATACTCAAATGCGAAAAATCATCCAAAAAGAAGCGAAAGCTGGCAATTTTTAAATTTGCAGCAGCATCTTGATTTTTTATCTTGACAAAATGCAGCCCAACGGTAACGCAGATTTTACCGCAATTTGATGACGGCAAGTTCTAGATGTTCTCGGAAGGCGGGAGAGAGTTCATCGGACTGGAAAAGAACAGTCACGTCTGCCTTGCCATTTACGACAAGTATGATGGTTTTGGCAATCTCAGAAGCCTGCAGGTCACCGGCGATGGTCGAGCCTTTCTCGGAGGAGTACAACACCCATGCTGCTTTCAAGAAGATCCCGCTGGACGCTCTGAAAAAACTGCCCTCACCGATGAATCTGATTTGCGTGACGCCTACCCGCATCGATGCTCTGTTCTCCGATTTCAAGAAAGACGGTTACAGCGTCCGGCAGGTCCTGCATCAGCTTGCGTGAACAGAATTAGCTAAATCAACCAATAAAGGCCTCCGAATCTCTTTCTTATTAGGAAAAGATTCGGAGGCCTCTGTTTTACGATTTTTTCGGAATAGCGGCTTTCACCAGCAGCATCATGGGACGGCGCAGTTCATCTTTCATTCCGGGAATCCTCAGCATCTCTGCAGAGGTTCGTTGTCATATTCGCTGGTATGGAGTGGTTTCACTGGCTGCATTGAACTTCTGATAACATCCAAAATAGTCTGATCCGCCGGGAGCCACGGAACGGAATCAATGTCATCTTTTGTCAGCCACCGTGCAGCTTCCGCTTCTTTCAGCACAAGCTCGCCGGAAACCACTTCACACCAGAAGCAGTCCATGGAAAGATGAAACGCCGGATAATCGTACTCGATTGTACCAATTAAATCCTCCACGGCGATTTCCGTGTCCAGTTCTTCTTCGATTTCCCGCTTCAGAGCCTGCTGCGGGGTTTCGCCCGGCTCGATTTTGCCGCCCGGAAACTCCCACTGGCCTTTATAGTCGCCATAACCGCGGGCAGTGGCGTAGATTTTGCGCTTTTCCTGCATGGAGTCGCAGATCACAGCGGCCACAACACGAATCGTTTTCATAACGTTCTCCTTTTGGATTCATTATAATGGCCGACCGTCAGAAGTACCACCGACACGATAGAACACCCTGTTTCCTGCTTTTCTTGCAGTAAGCAGCCCCATCTCATGGAATTTCATCACAAACGTCCGAATGGTTGCATACGCAGCGTTTCGGAAATCCTTTTCCAGCTGCTTTGTGGTAAACTCCTCTGCACCATAAGCAGACAGAACATACTCCCAGAGCAGCCGTTCTTTTTCTGTGATTTTTCCTTCCGCAAGAGCAGTTTGATATACCTCAAGATCAGTTTTCGGCGGGACTGCATCCACCTGCAGGCGGTTATAGACCTCATTGCAGAAGTAGAACAGAAATGGAGTCACATCCGTATAGCCGGAAATCAGAGCATTTCTCTCCACGCGTTCGTAGGCTTTGTAATATGCGTCCTTGTTTTCAGCGATGTATCGGGAAAACGGCGTGAACAGTGCCGCAGGATAGCCCTGCTGAACAAGATACCAGAGGTGACATAGCCGTGCAGTGCGTCCATTCCCGTCAAAATAGGGGTGGTAGTACGCAAAGGCAAAGTGCAGAATGGCAGCCTTATGCAGCTCATTGATGCCGTCATTGGCATTCGCAAAATCGACAAGACATTTCATGGCACCGGGAAGCCGCTCTGCCGGAAGTCCCGATCTGGGTTCTTCACCGCCCACAATAAAAACATCGCCATGCCGATAAAAGTGGTTTGGCAGTAATCGATCTTCATCCGGGAGATAATCCCCTGTGCTGATCTGATATAGGTGATGCAGATTCTCCTCGGTGATCCTATTCTGACGATTCGCGATAAACTCCAGTCCGCGCTTCATCCCATAGATGCGGGCTTCTTGTTCATCACGAGGGGCATAACCATCGAGGATATAACGGATACTGCTGCGGGTCGAGCGGATACTTTCAATTTGAAAAGTAGCATAAATTTCCTCGGTCATCGCCGACAAACCGAAGTTTTGTCCACTGACAGGGACAGAGAGCAACTGCTTCATACCATTTGTTGAAATTTGCGCGAGGTTCGGCAGGTAAAACAGCTTATTTCCAGAAAAATCAGTCAACGGCAGAGGCTGCGCAAAGTTTTGCCGCAGCAATTCGGCAAATTCTTTGACGCTGACAGTCGAGTACTTGTATTCCATCCGATTGAGTTCAAACAAATGCTTATCTGAAAGCATTTTGGCAAACTGTGCCCCATCCATTCTGTCCACCTCGCAGTTGATACTTATTGATACTATATAGTATCAATATACCGATTCTTTATAAAAAAGTCAACCGAAACAGGCCGAACCAACTTTTTTCCATACTTTCCGTCAAAATTCCCGTGGCACAGCCACGAATCACATCTCCATCGGCTTATTCCCCACTTCGTCCAGATACGCATTCAAAAATTCCGCTGCAAGGCTGTTGGGACGGATGTTTTCTCTGGCTTCCTGCGGGGTGAACCACTTGCAGCGGTCCACTTCGTGGTTGATATGCAGCGCCTTTGCGGTTCTGACGAAAGCCGTAAAGTTGCACATCAGCGTGTTAGACGGCTCAAAAAACTTGGTACGGTTGAACCGGAGGTGTTCTACTTCCAACCCGGTTTCTTCCCGGACTTCCCGCACCACGGCATGTTCTTCTGCCTCACCGCGGTTCACATACCCGGCCACAAGAATATAAGAGGGCTTGCCGTACTGCTGGATGAGCAGAATTTTCCCGGTTTCCTCATCCACAACAATCATGCTGACTGCCACATTGTACATCGGGAACCGGTATTGCTGGCATTTCGGGCAATAAGGCACAATGCCCTCTTCTTCCAGTTCTTTTTCAATCAATGCCGTGCCGCATTCAAAGCAATGCTTCTGAATCATTTTTATACTCCAAACACTGTTTTCGTCAGCCGGATACCTGCTGCCGTTTTCATCGTATGTTCCATAAAGGTTCGGATTGCCTGCTGGTCGTACCCGCTTTCGGACGCATTGACGATATAATCCGCCTCAATCAGAATCTGATAGTCAATGCCGTCGATCTGCGCCGGGCTATGGTGGTGCCCTACCAGATAGGCCACCCGGTCGATCTGTTCTGCTGTCATGCCGGTATCCGCCAAGAACTCCCGCACCAGCGGGGCACCCTCCTGCTCCTGATATTTACCATTGGTGTTGCCGTACTTTTTGCGGCAGAGCGGGCAGGCGATATCGTGGGTGATGGCCGCCACCTCCAGAATAAACTGCGTGTCTGCGTCCAGCCCCTCCAGCTCACCAATGGTTTTGGCATAGGTCCACACGCAGCTCAGGTGCGTGATGTCATGGATATTCCCTTCGGAAAAGGCGATCATCTTTTCCATGATCTGTGCAATGGTCATCATTTGTTTCACTCCCGTTTTTAATACTTAAATGTTCACCTTGATAAACGCGAAATTACAGAACCATTTCTCGTAACAAATATGCGGCTTTTACAGCCAAAATGTGTACGTGATATTTTCGTATATTCCATCTGCTTTTTTTCGGTAAAATGCCTGATTCGTCGAGGATGAATCCAATGATCCTAAGAATTGCTGGTAGCTACCAACCTTGATATAATCAAACACATTCATCCAATTTTCCGGCTCAACATCACGTCCCGAGTATAAACAAACCTTCTTTCCCATTTTTGAAGCCTGTTTTGCAAATATTGTTAGCTCTCTGCGACTTTGTAGTGTGTTTTCACCTTCTCCCAAAAAGCAAACACATGTTGCCTGATAAAAATACAGCTCCAACAGTTTTTCAAAGAAATCAATGAGTGGTTCTCCATAATTTGTCTTTCTTAAATCTGGATAGTGACAATTCTGACAGATTTGCTGACATCCTGAAATGTAAATGCAGAGGCTTTGCTCATTAGGAACTTCATATGGACTCAAATCTACTTCTGTGTAATAGATTGATGCCATGGTGCTCCTCCAAATTTCGATTTATCAAATAAGAATTTCCGTCAATTTTTCTCTTGATGCGGCTCGCTTCTAAGAGTAGGAACGAACTGTTCTGTTGCCGGAGACGGACCATTCAGGTCGATCTCCGGCAGTATTTTTGTTATCGCCTATTAAAAAACAGCCGGAACGACTTTCTGCTGCGCTACATCGATGATGCCGTATGTATTCAGTCTGAGTTTTGGAATGACCGGAAGGCTGACGAAGGCGAGGGTCATAAAGATGCCGATGTCTTCCGCCACACCGTGTGCCTTGAGGGCATCGTTCAACGCCTGCATTTTCGCCGCAACACTCTCTGCGCTTTCGGTGCTCATCAATCCGGCCACCGGAAGCGCAAGTTCTGCCACGACCTGTCCATCTGCCACAAACGCAAGTCCGCCTTTGTTTTTCCGCACAGTGTTGCCGGCCAGCATCATATCGGTATCGTTGTCCCCTGCCACGATCAGGTTATGGGAATCATGTGCGATGCTCGATGCAACGGCTCCGCATTTCAGGCTGAAGTTTCCTAAAAAGCCAATGCCCACATGGCCGGAGTGATGATGCCGCTCAAAAACGGCCAGTTTTACGATGTTGTGTTCCGGGTCCACACCGGGAGCTTTGCCCGGATGCCGTTGGAACGGGATGATTTTTTCCTCCGTAAGCAGCTCGCCCCGGTTCAGGCAGATGACACGCTCCTGCTCCCCGCTTTCCCGAAGTTCCAGGTCCTGCAGTGTGATCTCATCCAGATCAAAGGAATCCATAACGTGGGAAAATCTCACACGGTCGATGTCAAGCGGTGCGGGTCTCAGCGTTTTTCCGTGCTCGGCCACCAGCGTGCCGTTCTTGTAAACCTGTTCGACCGTAAAGGATTCCAGATCAGAAACCACAACCAGATCTGCCCGGTACCCCGGTGCTACGGCACCGCGCTGCTTGAACCCAAAATACTGTGCCGGGACCAGCGTTGCCATTTTGACGGCCACTGCTGGGTCTGCGCCCAGCCGGATCGCTTTACGGATGTTGGAATCGATGTGGCCGCTGTCCAGCAGGTCACCGGGGTGCTTATCATCCGTCACCAGCATACAGCGGCTGCAATAGGGTTCCCGGAACAGCGGCATCAGGGCCTCCATATTTTTGGCAGCCGTTCCTTCCCGGATCATGATGTATTGTCCACGCCGGAGTTTTTCCATGGCTTCCTCGATGTTGGAGCACTCGTGATCGGACTGAACGCCTGCCGCAATATAAGCATTCAGGTCCTTATCTCTCAAGAGCGGTGCATGGCCATCCACGATCTTTCCCGCTTCGGTGCAGTCGCGGATCTTCTGCAGGATCTTCGGGTCACAGCGCACCGTTCCATAGGCATTCATCAGCTCTGCAAGCCCCAGCACACGGGGATCGCCGTAGTAAGGCCGGAGCTGTTCTGCGTTCAGCACCGCACCGGATTCATCCAGATCCGTGGCCGGAACACAGGAGGGCAGCATGAAATAAACCGAAAGGGTCAGATTTTTTGTCGTTTCCAGCATAAAATCCAAGCCTTCCAGCCCCGCAACGTTCGAGATCTCGTGTGGGTCTGTGACCACCGCAGTGGTACCGTGGGGCAGCACTGCCTGCTCGAAAGCCGGACCACAGAGCATGGAGCTTTCGATGTGGATATGCCCATCGATCAGGCCCGGGCAGACATATTTGCCGTGCAGATCAACTTCTTTCCGGCCATGATACGTGCCCACGCCCACGATCGAATTTCCGCTGATGGCAATATCAGCGGTGTCGATCTCATCGGTAAACACATTGACGATTCTGGCATTTTTCAAAACCAGATCAGCCAAAGCATCTCCTCTGCCTGCCGAGATCCGGCGTTTCAGCTCATCAGACTGCATAGAAACATCTCCTCTCTCTGAAGTTCGATTTTCTCACCTGTGGATTGGTTCTGCCCTTATTCTACCACGCCTTGCCGCTGCGGAAAAGATGTCGGGAAACAAAAATGGCCCCGGAGGGCTTGTTACAGCTCTCCGGGGCCACCTTATGTGCGTTGTGCCTTGGCGCAGACCGTCAGCACTCCACTGCCACCTTGATCACGCCGTCCCGTTTCTTTTCAAACAGCTCGTAGCCCTCTGCGATCCGGCGCAGGGGGTAGGTGTGGGTGATGAGCGGTTCGGTATCGATCTTGCCTTCTGCGATGAGACGCAGCGTTTCTTCACAATCGCAGCCGTCCACGCCGCCGGTCTTGAAGGTAAGGTTTTTGCCGTACATCTCCGGCAGCGGCAGGGTTTGTGCCTTGTCGTACAGCGCCACCACGGTCACGATGGCGTTGGGTCTTGCGCACTCCCACGCCAGCCGGAAGGTGGAGTCTGCCCCTGCCACCTCCAGCACCACATCGGCCCCGCCGTGGTCGCTGTGGGCACGCACAAAGGCGGCGCAGTCCTCCGGCTGCACGGTGAGCACCTGCGGGTAGTGCCGACGGATGAACTGCAGGCGGCTTGCGTCCTTTTCACAGACGATGATGCGCTTGGGGCTGTGCAGCATGACGCACAGCAGCGTGCAGATGCCGGTCGGCCCTGCACCGAGGATCAGCACGGTATCCTCGGGTGTGATTTCCGAGATGCGTGCCGCCCAAAAGCCGGTGGCCAGCACATCGCCCACCAGCAGCGCCTGCCGATCGGTAACGCCGTCCGGGATCTTGTTCAGTCCCTGATCCGCAAAGGGCACCCGGACATACTCGGCCTGCCCGCCGTCGATGCGGCAGCCCAGCGCCCAGCCGCCGTTTTGATCGGTGCAGTTGTTCACAAAGCCTTTTTTGCAGAAAAAGCACTCTCCGCAGAAGGTCTCCACGTTCACCGTCACCCGGTCGCCGGGTTTCACATTGGTCACCGCACTGCCCACTTCTTCTACGATGCCCACCATCTCGTGCCCTACCGTGATGCCGGGCACCGCCCGGGGCACGCTGCCGTGCTTGATGTGCAGGTCGCTGGAGCAGATGCTGGCAAGCGTCACCTTTACAATGGCGTCCCGCTCGTGCTGCAGCACCGGCTTTGGTTTTTCCATCAGGGCAAACGTCCCCTTTGAAACATAGGTATAGGTCAGCATGCTTTTTACCTCCATGCGCTTTGATCTTTCCGAACGGAGTATACCGCAAAAGTCAGCCGCTGTCCCGGCTCACAGGATATAGTGAGGTACCTCCATAAATTCTGAGTTGCTGTTCTCAGTATACCATGGTTTTCCCTTGCGGAAAAGATAGCGAAACAAAAATGCCCCCGGAGAGCTTGTTGCGGCTCTCCAGGGGCATCTTATGTGCGTTGTGCCTTGGCGCACACGGTCGGCATTTACTCGATCTCAATCAGATTCGGGTTCTCAGGCAAAGCCTTCGTCTGCTGAGGAGCAGGCAGCTCGATGTGCAGGACGCCATCCTCGAACTTTGCGTGGATGTCTTCCTTCTTCACATCGCCCACGTAGAAACTGCGTGCGCAGGTGCCGGAGAAGGATTCGCGCCGCAGATAGCGGCCCTTCTTATCCTTTTCGTCGTTGCTGTGGCTGCGCACTGCCTGAATGGTCAGGTAGCCGTCGTTCAGATCCATCTGAACGTCTTCCTTCTTGCAGCCCGGCAGGTCAACCGCTACTTCGTAGCCGTTGTCCGTCTGTTTGACATCGGTCTTCATCATGTTTGCACCACGCTTACCAAAGGCGCCACGAGCCTCACGGTTCATAGCACGTTCCAGTGCAGCGTCATTCCAGAACGGATCGAAGAAATCATCGAACAGGTTTTCATGGAAAACAGTCGGCATAAGCATAAATCATTCCTCCAATCCCGGCGTTCGGGTCGGGGCAAAAAATCTGAAGCGTCCACTCGGAAAGGCTTTCCGGGGAGCCTTGCGGTTCTCCTTTTGCCCTTCCTCCTGAGCACGCCACTGTTATAGCACCGTTCATTAGCAGTGTCAATAGAAGAGTGCTAAAATTCATAAAAGAATAATACTTTTATAAAATCCTATGCAATCTTTTCAAAATTCAGTCGTATCATCGTGTTTTTATCATTTCTGCCGGTACATCGGCGTAGACAGATATTTCATGCCGTTGTCCGGGACGATGACCACGATGTTCTTTCCCTGATTCTCCGGTCTGCGGCCCACCTGCACCGCTGCGTGCAAAGCCGCTGCTGCCGATGTGCCCAGAAACAGTCCTTCCGCCCGCAGCACCTCATGGGCCGTTTCGTAGGCTTCCTCGGTGCGGACATTGATGCACGCATCGCTCCAGTCTGGCCGCAGATAGTCGGAAAGTGCGCTTTCCGGCACATCATACGCCGGCAAAACGCCATCTATGATCTGCGCATCCGGGTGCTCCGGGGTCAGGCGGGAGTCCGGATGGGGCTGCACCAGAACCACTTGCAGATTCGGGTTGCGGCTGCGCAGATAACTTGCTGTGCCAAAACCCGTGCCGCCGGTGCCCGCCATGCAGACCAGAATATCCACATGGCCTTCTGTATCATTCATTTCAACTCTTTGATTTCCGGGATGGATGCCGCTGCACCTTTGCGCTGCACGGCAATTCCGGCTGCTTTGGTAGCAAGCCGCATGGCGTCCTCTACTGAACTGCCGCCGCAAAGGCCCGCCAGAAAATAGCCGCTGTAAGTGTTCCCGGCAGCTGTAGTATCCACGGCCTACACCTTTTCGCAGGGGACAAACAGCCGCCGCTCTGCATCCAGATAGTAGCTGCCCGCACTCCCGGCTGTCAGAAGCAGACGGGTCTGCGGGTATTTTTCGTGCAGCAGGGTCAAAACAGCGTCCGCTTCAAAGGTCTCGGTTCCGGCAAGGGCGCAGGCTTCCACCTCGTTGACACAGAGCACATCCACCAGTTCCATCGGGTAGGTCAAGATGCCAACATCGTAGGGTGCGGCATTGAAGAAAATGGAAAGTCCCTTTTTCTGTGCGGCCTGCATCAGGTACGGCAGATTGGAGATCTCATTTTGCAGCACCAGCCAGTCGCCTGACGAAAAGGCTTTCAGCGTGTGGTCGATCTGCTCTGTGGTGATCTCCTGATTGGCACCGCCGTAGATCAGGATACAGTTTTCGCCGCGGCATACCTCAATGATGGCGTGGCCGGTGGCAGCAGCATCGTCCTTTATCAGATAATCTGTATGAATACCATTTTGTTTCAGGTAATCCACAAATGGTTGTCCATCTGCGCCGACACGACCCGCATGGTATACTGACAATCCAGCTCGTGCAAAGGCGATAGACTGGTTTGCGCCTTTCCCTCCAAAGCCCCGCTGCATGGACTTGGCTGCAAGGGTCTCTTTGGGCGCGAGAAAGTGCTCGACCTCATAGGTATAATCGTAGTTGAGGGAACCAAACGAAAGGATTTTCATGGTATATCTTTTTTACTCCATTCTCTGAATCACCGCACCCAGCCATCGGCACAGGGTATCGCCTGCCTGATTTGCGATCTCCAGCACGCGGGCGTGGCTATGCTTGACCGTCTGGATGCCGGTGGCCATGTTGGTGATGCAGCTGACGGCCAGCACCTTCATGCCCATGTAGTTGCAGACCATGGTTTCCGGCACGGTGCTCATGCCCACGGCATCGGCTCCCATCCCCGCAAAGGCGCGAATTTCAGCCGCCGTTTCATAGCAAGGGCCCATAAAGCCCATGTAAACGCCCTCCTTGTAGGCAATGCCCAGTTCATCGGCGGTCTGCTTGGCAAGGTTCCGCAGTTCCAGACTGTAAGGTTCGGTCATGTCCGGGAAGCGGGGGCCGAAGCGCTCATCGTTGGGGCCAATGAGGGGGTTCGTGCCCATCATGTTGATGAAGTCGGTAATGAGCATCAGGGTGCCCGGCGCAAACTCCCGGTTGATGCCGCCGCAGGCGTTGGTCAACACCACCTTTTCCACGCCCAACAGCTTGAACACATAGAACGGGTAGCAGACTTCCTTCATGGAGTAGCCCTCATAGAAATGGAAGCGGCCTTCCATGGCGTAGACTTCCGTGTCCCCCAGCTTGCCAGCCAACAATGCGCCTTTGTGTCCTGCCACCGTGGATACCGGGAAGTTGGGGATATCCTTGTAGGACAGTTCTTCCGTGTCCGTAAAGTCCGCGGTCAGCTTGCCAAGGCCGGAACCCAGCACCACCGCGATCTTCGGGCGCTTTTTCGTGTGCGTCTTGATATATTCCGCACTTTCCAGTGCCTTTTCATAAAGATGTTCCATACCGTTCTCTCCTTTTCCCAAAAAATTCGATATACTCTCTGGGTTCAGTATATCGGATTTTTCAGGCCGATGCAAGACGCCCTTCATCGAGTCTTATTAAAAACCAAGGAGCAGATACTTCACATCACGAGTGTGTTGTATCTGCTCCTTGGTTCTCCGAATGTCTTATCTCTGGCCGATGTTCCACCGAAACAGCTCATATCCTTCCCGGATATCCTCCGGCAGACGTTTCAAAGTCTCGTCCCGCAGTTCCTGCGGCATCCCGTAAAAAGCTTCGGCAATGCCGCCGGTGATGCAGGCAAGGGTGTCGCTGTCGCCGCCCAGAGAGACCGCATTGCGAAGTGCATCCTCAAAACTGACGCTTTCCAGAAAAGCAATGATTGCTTCCGGCACAGTTTCCTGACAGGTCTCCACATGATGATAGGTCGGCCGAATTTCATCGCAGGTACGGTTCAGGTCATAACCGAAGGTCTGCTCCACATATTGTTTGATTTCCGGCTTGCTGTGGCCGGTACGGGCCAGAAAAATCACTGCCGCCGTGGCCTGCGCGCCTTTGATGCCCTCCGGGTGGTTGTGGGTGACCTCAGCAGTCACTTTTGCCATTTCCAGCGTTTTGTCCAGCGTATCGAACAGCCAGCCCGCTGCTGACACCCGCATAGCCGAGCCGTTGCCGAAACTGCCATAGGGCTTCGGATTTTCTGCGTGCAGCCACCGGCGGAACATCCCGCCGTAACCGGCATGAGGGTATGTTTCTCCCCAAATGCGCATCTCGCTCTTTGTTTCTTCAAATGTTCTCTCCGGGATGCCTTTACCTGCAATCAATCCCCGTGCCACCGCAACGGTCATGACCGTATCATCGGTGAAGTGCGATTTCTCGCTCAGCAGCGGAAAATCCTTGTGCTTGTAATTGTTGTGGTCAAATTCATAGGGACTGCCCACGATGTCACCCAAGATTGCTCCTAACATGGCTGTTTCCTCCCTTACCTATGATGCCGCTTCTGGAAATCGGCTTCGATTTGTTCTTTCCACTCTGCGCCGATGGACGCGCAGCAGGGTGCTTCCCGCATCCGGGAGACTGTCTCGCTGACAACGTGGTAGTTGACCGCCACGCCCTGTGCGTCATTCTCAAACCGCACAGCCCGGTCGGACGAGATGCCGAAGCGGGCAGCTTCCTTCACGGCGTCCATGTTGGCACCGAGGAACAGGAACTCCCAGCCGTACTGCTCTTTTTCCCGCTCGATCATCCGGCGGATCTTCTCATAGCTAAACCGTTTGCTGGCGTTTTCCAAGCCGTCCGTGGTGATGACAAAGATGACCTTTTCGGCACGCTCGCTCTCCGGCAGATGGCGCTGAATATTCGCCATCTTCTCCACGCCGTAGCCAATGGCGTCCAGTAGCGCCGTACAGCCCCGGACGTAGTAGTCCTTTTCGGTCAGCGGTGCAACAGCCTTCAGCGGAAAACGGTCGTGCAGCAGCTGCACCTCATGGTCGAACAGGATGGTGGTCACGTTGGCCTCGCCGTCCTGCTCCTTCTGCCGGGTCAGCATAGCATTGAACCCGCCGATGGTATCCGGTTCCAGCCCACCCATGGAGCCGCTGCGGTCGAGGATAAAAACAAGCTCGGTAAGATTTTTCTTCACAACAATGCCCTCCGTTTTGTGGTGTATCGCTTTCGTTGGCAAAAGGATACCACAAACCGGAGGGCAAAAGGTCAACGGGCAGGCGACAAATCACGCGCCCAGCTGTTCCTGATCGTATTCAAACAGCAGCGTATTGACCTGATTGATGTTATAGATTTTGTGTTCTAGGCAATACCGCACGATCCAGTCCCGCTTGGAGCCATCCGAAAAGGCATAGCCCGCACTCTTGAGCAGGTCGATGGTTTCATCCTCCGACAGGTGCAGCCCCACCGCAAAGGCAAGCACAGTCTTCTTTTTGGGGTTGTAGTCCCGGTTGCACTGAATTTTGGAGAAATGCTGCCGGGAGATGTTGGACTGCTTGTACACGGTGGAGTCTTTCAGCCCTCGCTCGTCAATGAGCCGCAGCAGCCGGGTGGTGAAGCTCTCGCCAAGGTTGTCCATCAGGTTTTCCAGACTGCGGGCTGCCATGGGAGCGGCTGCAGGCGGAGGCGGCGCAGCAGCCGTTTCCAGCATCGGTGTGGCTTCTTCTTCCAGCCGCCACCGCCGACGCTCTGCGGATTCTCTGCGCCGACGGTCAAACTGGTAGCTTTCATCGTTCTGCGCTACATAGTGGTCGTCGATGTACTCCTCCACCGAGGTGAACAGCTTGCGGCTCACCGCCAGCGAGTGCCGGTCGTAAAGCACCAGATACACGGTCAGGTCGTGCTCCATAACGTACTGCGTGATGGTATCCACTGCAATGCGGAAAGCCTGCTCCTTGGGGTAGCCGTAGTTTCCGCTGGACAGCAGCGGAAAAGCCACGCTCTCGCAGTGGTATTCTGCGGCTAATTCCAGCGCAGAATGGTACGCACCGGCCAATTGTTTTGCTTCGCCAAAAAATCCGCCGTGCCATGCCGGGCAGACCGCATGGAAGATATACTTTGCAGGCAGCCGGAACGCCGGGGTACACACCGCCCCGCCCGGCTCGCAGTGTCCGATGGCTTCACAGGCGGCGGTCAGCTCCTGCTCCCCTGCCGCCTGATAGATGGCGCGGCTGGTGCCGCTGCCCTGCAAAAGGTTCCGGTTGGCGGGGTTGACGATGGCATCCGCTGCCACCTTGGTGATGTCGTTGCGGATCATCAGAAACGGCATGGTGGTTCCTCCCTCACATGGTTTTCTTCATCCTATCACATCCGGCGGGGCGGTGCAAGGGGTGCTCTTGTTTCCTGTCCGCGCAGCTATTATAATAATAGGTACAGAAAGAAGGTGAGCTTCCTGCACGACATCTGGAATCCATGGCACGGCTGCGTCAAGTGCAGCGAGGGCTGCCAGAACTGCTACATGTATTTTCTCGACCGGATGCGGGACCAGAACGGAGCCGAGATCTACAAAACGAAAAGCGGCTTTTCCTATCCGCTCCAGAAAGACCGCACCGGACACTACAAAATCCAGAGTGGTGAGCAGATCCGGGTCTGCATGACCTCGGATTTCTTCTTGGAAGAAGCCGACCCGTGGCGGGCTGAGGCGTGGGACATCATGCGCCAGCGCAGCGATGTGGTGTTTTTTCTGCTCACCAAACGGCCGCAGCGGGTACGGGAGTGCCTGCCGCCGGACTGGGGCAGCGGTTGGGACAACATCTTTTTCAACGTCACCTGTGAAAATCAGCGCCGCGCCGATGAGCGCATTCCCATTCTGTTTGACCTGCCCTTCAAGCACAAGGGCATCATGTGCGCGCCCTTCATCGGGCCAGTAAGCATCCGGCAGTACCTTTCCGCCGGGCAGATCGAGCAGGTCATCTGCGGCGGCGAAAACTATGATGGTGCCCGCCCCTGCAATTTTGATTGGGTCAAGTCTCTCCGGCAGGAATGCGTGGATGCCAACGTGACCTTCTGCTTTATCGAGACCGGCACCGTGTTCATCAAGGACGGCAGGCGCTACCACCTGCCCAGCAAGCAGCTGCAAAGCCGGATGGCTTATAAATCCGGTATGAACTTTCAGGGCAAGCCCATCCGTTTTGACCTCGTAGACGACTGGGGTTACCCCATCCCGCAGGAAGATTTATATACGCCCCATTTCCGCGCAAACTGCGAGACCTGCGGCAGCAAGTTGATCTGCAACGGCTGCAGCGATTGCGGAAAATGCTTATAAAATAAAGGCGTTCTATGAAGAACCAGAAGAAAAAATCGTTTCCCCTCAGAGTGTTCCTCTGCCTGCTGGCTGTTTTGCTGGCCGTCTATGTTGCGTTCGGCGTTTACGTCAGCGACTACTACCACGCAGACCCCGCCGCCGAGGATGCGCTGGTATCGGGTGACGTGGTAAGCGTCACCAAACAGAACGGCAACTGGGTCTTTGCGCCGGAATCTCCCACCGCCGGGCTGATCTTCTATCCGGGCGGCAAGGTGGAAAACACCGCCTATGCTCCCCTCCTGCACGACCTTGCCGAGGACGGCATTCTGTGCGTGCTGGTAAAGATGCCCTGCAATCTGGCCGTACTGGACATGAACGCGGCGGACAGCATCCCGGAACGCTTTTCCGAAGTCACAGACTGGTACATCGGTGGGCACTCGCTGGGCGGAGCCATGGCGGCGTGGATGAATCTTCAATAAAAAGCAAAATATCCCGACCATTTTCCTGTATGTCACAGGAGAATGGCCGGGACTTTCTTGCGTATTCCGTAAATCAGCACTCAATACAAATGGAACTTATGGCTGATCTGGTGTGCAATTTCATCCGGCAGCGGGCGGAAGCCGATGCAGGTCAGGGTCATGCCTTCTCCGTTTTCATCAAATTCTTCCGGCTCCAGCTCGGTGTGGCAGGCATCCCGGATAAGGAAGAAGTCTTTGTTTTCCACCAGTCCCAATTCCTCGGCAATGGTCTTTGCTTTCAGCAGTTGATTGCGGTTCTTTGCCCCGCAGATAGTTTTGGTAAAAGAGCCATCGAACCATTCTTCATAGGTTGCTTTCTCCAACATGATTTCTGCCCGATAGCCGGTAATTTCTCCGTCTTTCTCGATGGGTTCCACGCCCTGTCCCATGCCGATGGGGTCGGTGAGGAATGCCAGCGAAGCGTGGCAGCACTGCGCCGCCAGCTTACCGGGAGACATCTGCAGGTCTTTTCGGGCAATGATGAGTTGACGCATTTTCTCTCCTTCTTACGACAGCTTGATCTTCAAATCTGCCAGCAGATTCACCGCTTCCGGCAGCGAAAATTTCGCATCCTTCAGGCGGCTGCCCAGAATGTCCACCTTATAACCGGCGGCATCCCGGAAATCCGCCTTGCGCAGGTCACACTGGTAGAATTCCGTTTCGTGAAGTTCCACTCCCTTGAAATTCGCCAGCTGCATCTCGCATTTGGCAAACATAGAGCCGACAATTTCGTTGCCGTCCGAAAAGTCGAAGCGGTTAAAGTTCATTTCGGTGAAGGTGTTATATTTCAGACTGCACTCTTTCAGCGTGTGGATAGGGTCCGGGAAGGCACCGTTGGACATCAGCGGTGCCCACTCAATTTCATTCAGGCGGCAGTCCTCAAAATCCAGCGATTGCACCGAAGAATGGGTGCTGCGCAGACCTGTGATCTCACACCGCACGAATTTGCACTCATTCAGCGTGGTATGATCCAGTTCGCACTTGGTAAAAGAGCAATCCGCAAACACGCAGTCGGTAAAGTCGCAATCCTCAAAAGCCTCCTCGGTGAACGACAGGTCAGCAAACCGTTCACCCTCACAATAACGCTCTGTCATAAAATTCTCCTGTCAGCGCAGTTCTTCCAGCAGAGCCGTGCAGCCTTCCAGCACATCCTGCCAGGTAGCTTCAAAGTCCCCGGTATACCACGGGTCGGCCACATCGCCGGGGCGGCGGGTATGATCCATCAGCAGAGACACTTTATGCTCCGGGTCGCCGCCCACAAAGCGCGCCATATTGCGCAGGTTGTTGTGATCCATGGCGATCAGATAATCGTAGGTTTCGTAATCCCGCCGGGTCATCTGCCGGGCGGTTTTACCCTCGCAGGAGATGCCGTGCTCGGCCAGCTTCCGCCGGGCGGGCGGATAGACCGGGTTGCCGATCTCCTCGGTGCTGGTGGCGGCGGATGCGATTTCAAACTGGTCAGAAAGCCCAGCTTTGGCCACAAGGTCTTTCATTACAAATTCGGCCATTGGGCTGCGGCAAATGTTCCCATGGCAGATGAAAAGCACTTTCGTCATGTCAAAATATTTCCTTATATCGTATCATTTTGAATTTTGCACACATGCGTGCAAAATTCAGTTCTGCTTCAAGAACTCCCGCAGCACATCCTCTGGGCGGGGTGTATGGTTCGGGTACTTTTCCCGCAGCGGTGCGGCGGCACCATCCATAATGTAGGGCACACCCACAATGTCCAGCATCGACACATCGTTATAATTGTCGCCAAAAGCCATCACATCGGCAAGGGCGATGTCCAGAGTCTTGCAGATGCTGCGCACACCGATGCCCTTGTTGGCAAAGGTGGTGTCGATCCAGTACGGCCCTGCCACAGCGCAGTTCGCCTCTTTCCATCGTGGGACAAACCGTTCCGTGTAAGATTCTATGCCTTCGTCCATCAGCATCTTGGCAAAAACGCCCTGTCCGGGAATCTTTGTCCCGGAAAACGTTCCATCGTAAATTTCCTTCACGCCGCAGCTGGGACTGCGGGATTGCAGGATGGCAAGCTCCACCCCATTTTCTTTTGCAATGGCAAGGGCCTTGGCTGCACCTGCCCGGAACTCCTGGTCCACATTGATGCCCTCTTTGTTCGTGACAACGCCCTGCACGATTTCCGCCGGGCACCGCGGTGTGGGCAGGCCGCCCAGCACCTCCGGGCAGACCGGAACCACCTGATGCCCCCGCGCAAAATCACAGACCGCCTGATTGTAATTGTTTCCGCCGCTGTATTTGCAGTTTTCGCCCAGCAGGCAGGCGCTGACCAGAATCTTCATTGTTGCGCGCTCCGTTTTTCAGATACTGAATCTTTTACCTATTCTACCACGCTTTTGGGCATTGAAAAAGAGGATTTTGCTTTTCCTATCCCCATACCGGGAGGTCCGCCGTAATCTTTTCTAATTCCTGTGCAAGAAACGTCAGTCTTTCCCTCAGATGGTTGTTATGCGGTGCATCTCCGTTCAGCAGATAGTCCGTTTTTCTACGTTTTTCACAGGTCTCATTTTCACGATTCCACGCAAAAAATTGAACGCTGTCAGCGTTTAACAAACGCATATAGTGTGCCTACTCATTTTATCCATCCCATTTATACACAGTTCCGAACCAAAAGAACCGCATAAAGTTCTCATCAAAAAACAGGGAGCGACATCAAATCACTCCCCGTTTGCATTGATTGTATCAGAGTTTCGTCATCCAGAGCCCATGCAGGTTGCAGTATGCGTAAACGGCCACCGGCTTTTCACTTCCCAGTTCAAACACCGCGTTGGGAGCCTGCCCCGGATTCAGATAGCGGATCTGCCCGCCGTTCTCAGTCTCCACAAAAATCCACTGAATATAGTGAACATCCGCCATGGGGTGCTCCACCGCGCCCACTGTGACCGTGAGACGACTGCCGGAAAGCTCTGCCACCGGCAGATGCTTCTCGCCGCTGGCTTCCACCGTATTGGGAACCAGCTCTTTCATTTTCTCCCCGCAGCAGACCAGCGGAACGCCTGCGTTATGGATGGTAGTGACGAGGTTGCCACAGTGATTGCAGATGTAAAACTTTGCCTTCATATCGAAATCCTCCATCGGAATGTTATCGGTGTGTTTCTTGTGTCTATATGATAACATTTCCTATTTATGATTTCTGTGACTGAATCACGCAAAGCGTTTTTGGGCTCACTTGCAATAAATCTCAATGGCTTTCTGCGCAAATTCTGCGGCACCGGCACCGCCGGCAGCATTGATGTTTTCCGTAAATGCTCCGCCTGCCCCATACATCTGCCCCAGCTGATTCAAGATCACCTTGGAACAGTTGTAGTAGTGCTCTGTGATAAACTCCTTCAGCTTCTTCACCTGTGCCTGCACTTCAGGGTCCGCTGGGTCTTTGCCCTGCATCCCGCCGAATGCCGCCACGATGTCCATCAGTTGACTGCTCATGTCCTTGACTTCTTTCTCGGTCTTATGGGCAGTTTTTTTCTCAAACTCTTTGTATTCCGGCGTTTCGCCCCATTCCTTTTTGGCCTGCTCGGTATACTTTTTGATCTTCTGCGTATCAAATGCGGTAAAGTCCATAACCTTTCCTCCTGTGGTTCGAATTTTCTGCGCAAGGCCGATTAGATCTTCAAGATGCTGCTTTTTCAATGTCAGAAGTGTGATCTGCTGTTCCAGTGCTTTCTGCCGGTCAAAAGCAGGATTCTCCACGATTTTCTGGATGTCCTTCAGTGGAAATTCCAGTTCCCGGAACAATAAGATCTGCTGCAAACGTTCCAGCGCGGCATCGTCATACAGCCGATAGCCTGCTTCGGTACGGCCCGCCGCACGCAGCAGACCGATTTTATCGTAATATTGCAGGGTCCGGATGCTCACTCCGGTCCGCTTGCTCACTTCGTTCACTGTCATCATCTTGCTGTCCTCCCTTGCGACAGCCACAGTATACGCTATGACGCTGCGTCAGGGTCAAGAGGTTTTCTGAAAATTTTTTCAGCCTTCCCGCTGCTCCATGATTTCCAAGCTGTCACGCCCCACACGGCAGAGCAAAAACAGCACTTGCACACCTGCAGCCTTTGCTTCGGCCAGTGCCGTGCCAAACTCCGGCTGTGTGCTGACATTTGGCCGCACCTCGGTGATGCCTTCCATCTGAATCACGAAAGCCACTGCGCACCGATACCCTGCCTGCTGTGCCTGCGCCAGCTCGTGCAGGTGCTTCACACCGCGCTCGGTGGGTGCATCCGGGAAATAGCCGATACCGTCCACTTCCAGTGTGCAGCCCTTGACTTCCATCAGATACTTTTGCTCACCCTTTTCCATGTAAAAGTCGATGCGGGACTTCCCATAGGTGAATTCCGGCTTGATATAGTCGTAGCCCTGTTTTGCAAGCCACTCCCCTACCACCTTATTGGGTGCCTGACTGTCCATATTGACCCAACCAAGCCCCTGCTTATGTACCGCCACAAGGTCGTATTTTGTTTTGCGTTTCGGGTTGTCTGACACTTCCAGCCGCACCGCAGTACCGGGCAGCAGCAGTTCCCTGCACCGCCCGGTGTTCTTGACATGGACGGTTTCCACTGCTCCATTCACTTCCACATGGGCAATAAAGCGGTTGGGACGGTCAACAAAAATGCCGTCTGCGATTTCTCTGTATTTCAATCTTTACTCCATTTTCAGTACAGGATTCGGGAGCCATGCCCATCCTGTTTACCAAGATACAGTTCCACGACCATCCTGCCGCTTTCACTGTTGCAGAGTTCTTCCTTGCAGTAGCCGCAGAGTTTTCCTTCCGCTTCCGATACATAGCGGTGCAGCGGTTCCTGCAGGTCTTTCGGGATGCTGCTCCACGGAATGACATAGCTCATGCCGGTATCCCCCACATCCACGATGCAGGCCCGCTCACTGTCCTCATCGGACAAAATCAGGTTCACCAGAAACACATCCGCAAACGGTGCCCCCTGATACTCTGCCTTTTGCCGTCTGCGCTCCGTCCGAAGCTCATCCAGCGCTTGATTCAGGTCATTCTCAGGCAGTGTGGATTTATACAGCAGGATATGCAGTTTCTGCTCCGCCGCTTCACTGTCATTCTGACCGTTGGCCGGGAGTTCTACATCTGCATGGATGGTGCAAATCTGTTTTTGCATCGCAGTGCGCAGAGTTTCCAGTTTCTGCTGCCGCTCCGCTTCCAATTGCTGTGCGGACTTTTGATGTACTTCTTTGACCTCTGACTGTTGCGCAGCATACTCCTGCTTGGGCTCTGGCTTAGGCTTCGACCATTCGCTGTGCTTTTCTGCGTCAGCCTCCGAAATGCTATGCCTTGCCATAGTCGGCACCGACACATTTTGGACGCTACTTTGTGCTGCCGATGCTTTCTTCTCCGCAGAAGAAGGACCGGTTTTCTTTGGTTTCACCGACCGCGTTGCACCTGTGTCCGTGTTTTTCGCTTCCGGCTTTGACTTTTTCTCCGCAGGAGCAGTATTTTTAACGCTTTCCGGCCGGGCTTGTTTCTGAGTCTGCCAGAAATCGCTGCCGGTGCGCTGATAATAGGACGTCTCCGCTCGTTTCCGGCTGCTGCGCACACCTTCACAGATCCACGAAAAAATCAGGTAGCGCTCCAATGTGTTCCAAAAGCTGCTGCGCCGATGGCAGGGTTTATGCCGTCCACGGGACGCATATAAAATCATCGATAAGCATCCGAAGAACAGAAATCCTGCCGCAAAACCGATCCCTGTAAACAGCTTTTTGAAAAAGCCCATCTCTCACACCTCTTCCGGTTACAGCCTTGCCTGATACACCCGCTCCGTCCGGGCATCGAAGCAGCAGAAAATCACCTGCATGGCGTAATCCGCGTGATCTTCCAGCCACTGTGCCACTGTTTTGACCGCAATCTCCGTGGCATCTTCCAGCGGGTAGCCATACACGCCGGTCGAAATTGCCGGGAACGCAATGCTATGGACATCATGCTCTTTGGCAAGGTTCAGCGAATTGCGGTAGCAGTCCGCCAGCTGCGCGGCATCCTCTGCTGTGCCGGAATAAATCGGGCCTACCGTATGAATGATATACTTTGCTTTCAACCGGTAGCCCTTAGTGATTTTTGCTTCTCCGGTGCGGCAGCCGTGCAGCGTGCGGCACTCCGCCAACAGTTCCGGCCCTGCTGCCCGGTGGATGGCACCATCCACACCGCCGCCACCCAGCAGACTCCGATTGGCCGCATTCACGATGCCGTCACAGTCCAGTTTGGTAATATCACCCTGCACCACTTGAATCTGATTTTTTACTTTTTCAGAAATCATTGTAAACTCCTCACTTTTTGAGCAGTTCCAACGCTTTCTCCATAGGCACGCAATCGGCATAACAATCCGGCCAGAGGAATTCATTGTAATAGTGGTAGCTCTGCTCCCCTGTCATATACTCGTTGTCCTTCGTGGAATTTGCATAGGCAGGAACGATCATGTGCAGGCCATGCTCAAAGCCCGCCTCCACCGTTGCATTGATGCAGAAGTCGGTCATGATGCCGCAGACCATCACATCTTTTTCGCCCTTTTCCGTCAGATATTCCAGCAGACCGCTTTCTTTTTTGAACGCACTGCATACGGTTTTGACGAACCGTTTTTCAGTCAGCAGCGGTGCAAACCCGGAATAGACCTCAAATTCATCGTCTCCGATGGAGAAACCGGTGCCGGGCCCATCGTCATGCTGGACATAGACAACCTCGATTCCCTGTTCGCGGGCAGTTCGGATTAGTTTCCTGATGTTGCTGACAAACTTTTCAAACGCATACAGGCGTTCATCCACGATACCTTTCTGTGTATCCACAACCAGTAAAACCATGTGTAAGCCCTCCTGTTTTTCTTTGATTTCATGCTACCATAGACCGCCGTTTTCTACAAGCAGATTCGAAAAATCCCCACAGGGAAAACCTGTGTTTCACCTGCAGGGATTGATTCAGCCATCCAAGACGATCAGGATCAGCACCACGACCACTGCAATAGCGATCAGGCAGCCGCACCCGCTGCCGTCCCCGCCGCCACCGCCATTGTTGTTGTGGTTTCCGCCACCACCACCGCCGCCGGACGAACCGCCGAAGTTGCGGTTGAACGCCGTCATGTACTGGGCATAGCCCGTATCGCCTTTGCCGAAGTAGCCATAATCACCGTTTGACATTGTTTTGTCCTCCTCAGAAATATATTTTTTCCCTTCTGAGGTTCATTTTATCGAAAGTGATGTCCAACAAGCATCTCTTTCAAAGCATTTTAAAAGGAGCTGCTGAACGTGGATACGATCTATCTGCTGCCCGGTGAGGAACGCTGCGTTGATTTTCGAGATGCCAATGGAGTCCCGAAGGTACACTACACTTACTGTTCCATCCGTGGCAAACTTTTCAACTGCACCTGCTGCACAAAGGACGAAGCCCAGCGGCTGTGTGAAGATTGGCTTATAAAACAGGACCGCTGCTATATAAACTAAAAAATACCGCCGAGGATGCCTCCCAAAACGGGAAGAATCCTCGGCGGTATTCGCTTATCGGGTATGCTGCGGTCTGAGAACGTCCTTCTGTACAGCTTTCTATCCGCATCAACGATATTTTCGGAGGGGCGGTACAAAAACATTCAGATTGATCGGCTTTTCGATAAAGGGATGCTATTTTGCAACAGCCCCAAAATCAGCTTTTTCTTAATTACAGCTGGCCCATAGCATGCTTTGCAGCCAGCATACCAAAGGTGTAGCAACGACCCAGAGACAGACCGGTCTGGTGGAACGGATAGTCTGCGCCGCCGTAGAACACGCCGCCCGCGTTGCCGACGCAGTACAGGCCGTCGATGACGTTGCCGTCAGCATCCAGAGCCTGACCGTTGGCGTTGGTGTTCACGCCGCTGTCGATGGAGGACACGCGGATGTGCTTGCGGATGCCCCAGAAGGGAGCGGTGACGATCTTGTGCATGTAAGCGCTCTTCTTACCGAAGTCCACGTCAGTGCCCTTGTCGCACAGCTCGTTGTAGCGGTCAATGGTCTTTTGCAGCTCATCGGCGGGGATACCCAGCAGACCGGCCAGCTCTTCGATGGTGTCGGCCTTGTAGGTGTCGATCAGGTTGGTGAACACGCCCTGCGGGTTCTCCACGGCACCGGGGATGTACTTGGTCATCACCTGCTCGGGGATGGGGCCGTTGGCGTAGCTCATGTAGTCGTTATCGTAGATCTGGCAGTACCAGCCCAGAGAACCGTCCGGATGGTTTGCATCCACGTTGTTGCCGTTGAACTTGGGCAGATACTTGGTGATGTTACCCATGTAGACAAAGCCGGTGTCCTCGTTGCAGAAGCGCTTGCCCTCCATGTTGACGTACAGGAACGGTTCCTCGTACATCAGGCCGGAGTCGAAGTCGTGCATCATCTTGGTGTGGCCCAGATTTTCCATCTTTGCACCTGCATCGATGGCCATGATGTGGCCGTCGCCGGTCTTCTGGTACTGCTTCTTGTCGAAGCCGTCCACATCGGGGCACCAGCGCTTGACCATGGCCTCGTTGTTCATGTAGTCGCCGGTGGCCAGAATGACGCCCTTGGAAGCGTTGAACTGGATGTACTTGCCGTTTTCGTCCTTTGCGATGACGCCGGTCACCTTGCCGTTCTCATGCACCAGCTTGACGGCGGGGGTGTTGAAGAAGGCCTCCAGATTGGAGTTCTTGGCCTGCACGTTCTCCAGCACAGTGGCCAGCACGTCGCCCACGTTCTTGGGCTTGGGGCCGATCCACGGAGCAAAGAAGTAGCAGTGCTCATCGCCGAAGTCGTAGGTGTCCATGCGGTCCTTCCACACGCCGGTCAGATCCTGGCTGGTGCACATGTAGGCGAAGATCTCCTTCTCGTCGTTGTGCAGCAGGTCGGAGGGGTTCTTGTTGCTGTCCACGAGGCTGCCGTCGCCGTACTCGGTCTGGTCGGTCAGGCCGGCGCGGTTCAGGTACCACATCAGGGCCTCTTCGGAGTTCTCGACGTAGGCGTTCAGCAGGCTGGTATCAGCGCGCCAGTCGCACAGGCCGTTGGTCATGTGCACCCACATCTTCTTGCCCGCGTCGGTGGACTTGGACTTGATGATGGCGGAACCGCAGTTGCCCTGGCTGACCACGATGCTCTGCTTCTGCAGCAGAGCCACATGGCCGCCCAACTCGGCAGCCCAGCCTGCGGCGGGCACACCGGCAGCACCGGCACCCACGACGACCACGTCAAAGTCCTTGGTCTCGTCGGGGGTGATGTCGCCCAGCTCGCACACAGAGGACTCCACTTCCTCCACGCTTAGGCCGTCGGGGACAACGGTCTCGGCCTTGTTGGCCTCGGTGGGGGCAACGGCCACGCCCTTGGCCTGATTGATGCAGCTCTCGGCAGCCTTTTTGATGGCGTCGGAGGTGATGGTAGCGCCGGAGTGGCCATCCACCTCGCTGGACTGTGCATCCAAGATCTTCTTCACCATCTCATCGGCGATGTCGGCACCGTAGCCCTTGGTCTCGTTTGCAACGTCGATCTGCACATCGGTAATGGCATCCGCATTGAAGGTCATGGTCACAGTGACAGGCGTTGTGGTGTTGATGCCGGTAGCAGTGGCGCTGTAGGTGCCTGCGGTATAGGTACCGGCAGCAGTGCTGCCAGCAACTGCGCTGTTGCCGCAGCCGGCCAGCAGGCCTGCGGCAGCTGCACCCAAGGTAGCAGTGCGCAGGAAGTTGCGACGGGAAATCTTTTCGCTCATAATCGTTCTCCTTGCCTTTTCTTTTTTCTTCGTGTGATCCGTGTTTGGCAGCAAAGTCCGCAAACTTTGTTACTGGATAAACAAAGCTTACACGTTAGAGCAGCGCGAAGGTCAAGGGCCATTTTGACAAAAATATCACAAGAATTTGTCTGATATAACAAATTCTCGTGATATTGCAATTTTATGTATATATTTTTGTCCGCGTCAGGTGGTAGTTCACGATGCTCCCATCGGGCTGTTCCCGGCTAGCAGCGATGCTGCTGAAGGTCTCGCCCACCGCACGGAACCCGCGCTGCACGATCTCCGCATGCAGGTCGTCCAGCGAGTCCCACCCAAAGGACCCGCGATAATCCTTTTTCCAAATGGTAGTCAGATAGTCTCCGCCGCACACCACCTCCACATGCTTTGTGCGCTTCAGCCCCAGCCTGCGGGCGGCATCGGCCTCAATCATAAGGCCGTAGTCGTACTCGTTGCGTCCCACCCGAAACTGCTCCATCACCCGCCGGGGCAGGCGGCTCACCCAGCGGGTCGCAGGCATACATTCCAGCCATTCAGCCTTTTCCTGCTGCAATTCTTTATCCCGGTCTGCTGCTTCTTCCTGTGAGAAGGTCAGTCGCCACATTTCCGGGAAATTCTGCACCCAGATGCGCCCAGCATTCTGTTCCAGTGTGCGGTACTGCTCCCGCTTGTGTTCCAAAAAACGGATGGCCAGTTCGTCCAGCACCTGCCTGCGCCGCAGCTGGGCGATCTGATGGTTGAACATGGCGTCGCTCTGCTCCACCGTGGGTGCGCCGATCAGCTCCCGGCATTCTTCCAGCGAGAGCTCTGCCGCCCGCAGTTCCCTGCACAGGTTGAACCGCCGGGTATCAGTGACTGTATAGTAACGGTAGCCGGTGTCCTCGTTGACCTCGGGGTGGATCAGGCCCATTTTTTCATAGTAGCGCAAAGTATGGGTTGTGACACCAAGCAGAGATGCCATCTCACTGATGGTATAGCGCATAACAGTAAGCTCCTTTCCGGGCAGCAGAACCTTAGAGCTGCTCGAATGTTATTTTTCTATCCATCCTTATTATATCGTATCCGCGCACCGTTTCAAGTAAAAAACTTTGACGTTCTCCGCCGGAAAATGCCGGGCAGCAAAAGCAGGGCGTTGACTTGGATGCCGTGACCGGCAGAGAGCAGGACTGAGTTTTAGCAGAATAAATCCAACATCTTAAACCTGCTGCATAAACAAAAATCCGCCGAGGATGCCTCCCAACTGGGAAAGCTCCTCGGCGGTATTCGTTTATCGGGTCCGGGTTTTCTCGGTGGTGTCCTTTTCCTCTGCAAAAAAGCGTTCTACGTTTTTCTGCGCACGAACCAGTTCTTGCATCTCGTTCCGTGCCTTGCGGTAGTCTGGATAGGCGGCTTTCTTCTTGGTCAGCAGTTCTGCAAACTCCGCATCCAACTCCTTGACCTTCGGCAGCTTTTGCAATCCTGCC